>Ga0315553_10001470_pt1 | contig 19459 bp, 20 predicted proteins | sample SalMarSW160140MG_FD_203099 | JGI IMG/M metagenome (GOLD analysis project Ga0315553, IMG submission 203099) | Salt marsh sediment microbial communities from the Plum Island Ecosystem LTER, Massachusetts, United States - Salt Marsh Sediment SW1601-40 ... | reverse complement strand
CCTAGCTGCTCTATAGCTACATCAATACTAAATGGACTTGGACCTCCAGTTTTATTTGCACTTGTTCCAACTATCGCACCATCAACCTCTTTTGCTATTGACCGTGGTAAATCATGATTAGGAACTCGAATCGCTAGAGAGTTTCTCCCAACAGTGAGATGCTCCGGTACGTTCTCCTTGGCTGAAACAACTAATGTCAAGGCACCTGGCCAAAATAGACGTGCAATCACCCGTTCCAGACTTGAGAAATGGTGATATGATTCAGATTGCTCTAGATTTGAGAACAGAAGTGGTAATCCTAAATTTCTGTCGCGTTCTTTAACTTCAATCAGTTTATCAATTGCGTCGCAAGATATTGGATTACAAGCAAGACCATAGCTGGTATCGGTGGGGATTACCACAAGACCATCGTTTAGAATTATCTTGGCTGCAGCCTTGACTGCATCCTTTATTTGGTTCTCATCCTCGATACTCAAGACATCGATTGTCAAATAAATGACCCATTTCAATCGAGTACAAACAAACATATGAACCCATTTCTTGATACATAATTGGTTAAAATCAGGAGGTTTTATTGATACAAGCGGTGATTCTCTCAGCTGGACGTGGAACACGTCTGAATCCAATAACTGAGAATCTACCAAAGGCTCTCCTACCTATTGCAGGGTCCACATTAATTGAGCGAACAATAAGCACACTCTTCTCATCAGGAGTAGACCATATTATCGTTGGTGTTGGTTGGCTTGGACATATGATTCATTCACATATTTCAACGATGAAGCGATCTAAAGATATTCTTGTTGTAAATGCTGAGAACTATGAGGAAGGACCTCTTCAAACATTTATGGCTGCTAGTTCTCATTTGAACGAGGAGAAACCTTTCTTAATTCTACCAGCCGATTTCATTTTAGATAAGACAATAATTGATGCTGTCATCTCATCACATCTTTATGGAGCAACACCTCGAATAATGACAATCGGAGTTGATAGAGCCTCTCAGATAGGTGCAACGGTTCATAGTGATGAAAGCGATTTAATTTCAGGACTCAATTTATCCAAATCTTCCTCTGCGATTGGCCGATGTACTATGGTCATAGCAACAAACAGAGGATTCCTGAGATACTGTGATATTGCTAAGCAAGCTGGAGAGAATAGGATTTTATCATCTATCAATCGTATGATTGCGTATAACGAGCCTGTTCGTCCCGCATTTGTTGACGGTTCCTGGTTTGACCTCGACACAATACATGATTTACTAGCTGCAAATAGATATCTCCTGAATGAATTTACTCAGCACTCTGCTGAAACAATATTCGTCCCAAGTGGAGATACAATTGAAATTAGCGACCGCATGAACCTAGCTGCTGATATTGTTGTACATCCTGGTGTAAGCCTTGTTGGTCCCCTTGTCATTTCAAGGGAATCTCGTATTGCATCAAATGCCATAGTGGGGCCATATGTCAGTGTAGGTACGGGCTCTTCGATCGGTGAAGAATGCACAATTAGCAATAGCATTCTATTTGATTCTGTTGTAGCACCAGCAAATCGGACATTGGATGGAGTTGTTGTACACGAAGGTGGAATTGAGAGGAGCTGATCGAAATCTCTCCAAGTAAATTCAGACTTAGAACTATTTTTCGTGGGCCAATTCTTCGTGTAGCACAACCCTTAGCAGATCGTAATGTAAAACCAACTACCATCACATATCTAACTCTTCTCTTCGCGTTATTCGCATTTTTAGCTTTGATGACTCAAAGCCAAATTGTCTACGGCATCTTTGTGTTCCTGGTGGGATTCTTTGATGGTGTAGATGGTGCTGTTGCTAGACTCTCTGACCGAAGTACTAGAATTGGCGGATTCACAGATTCTATTGTGGATAAAGTGTGTGAGGTGATTCTACTAATTGCTATAGTAATGGCATATCCAATGGCAACTATACTTGGGATACCAATTTCTTTATGGGTCCTAATCTGTATGGCAAGCTGGTTACTCACAAGTTACACTCGTTCAAGAGCTGAAAATCTCGGTGTATCTGACCTCGATGTAGGTCTTGGTGCCCGTTCGGAGCGTCTTTTCATTCTCTCTCTCTCCTCAATTATACTGCTACTTTTTCTGGGAGTCGTGATCATCACAGGAATTGGTATTCTCACTGCTGCCTATCGTTTTTCCTACTATGGCACTCAACTTAAATCTACAACGAAATCCAATGATTCAAACCAGCACGTTTAAGAGTCATCAGCATTAGGCCGCCTGTAGAATCATTGAGGAGTTCTGGATTCATGGCTAAATTTAGGGCCGATCACTACCTAATTGCGAAATTGAAAGAACCTAACATCAAAGAAGATGGTGAAAAGATTCTAGATGCTTTGAAAGAATTACCTGAGCTCAAAGACCTTGCCATAGTCACTAGGAAACTAGAGGGTAGGCAATGGCGCGAGATTCTTGGTAGAATTGACATTCCAGCTGGATCAAAAGCCTTCTGGGCTATGGTGAAAAACGAAATTACTGACCGAGAGCCCTACAATCTCTTCATAAGAATTGATGTAAATGCTGAAGGTAATGATATCGAAGATGCACGTATGAAGATTAAAAGTTGGGTGGAAAGTGAGTTCGTTCCCCGTATAGAACGGAAAGTGAGTGTTGATACTATACAAGTACTGACTCCAGATCAAGTATACATGCCTAGACTTGATTAACAGAAATTTTACTCTTCAACCTTAATCATGTGGAGTTTTTTACCAACAGCTTGTACAATCTCAGGACTTTTGTCACCTGTTAAATCCCCATAAGCTACAAGAGACTCTATTGATTTCTTTGCTGTCTTGATGGACCCAATGTGGTGTAGTCTATTTCCTTCGTATCTTAGAAGGGCAAGTGAGGAGTTGTCATGAGTGGCTAAAATTTGTCCTTCCTCAGAATTTCTGAGAAATGATCCAATTCGAAGTGATGTAATTGAACTTGGTGCTTTGAGGGAATCAATTCTCTTTATTTCTGGATGCTCATATCTAAAGAGTGTAACACTTCTCCCATCAGAAATAGTCACTATATCATCTGTTCGATTGTCAGTAATATCACCGGTCATAATATGCTGAATATTCCCTTTCACCTTGCTTTTTGCTCTCTCATGTAAACGGTCATCTGCATATTGATAGATATAAAGCGCTCCGGTATCATCACCAAAAACAAATCTGCTATATGATATACCTTTACTATGAATTGGCCTCATAGTATATGTTGGATTCTCAATTACTTTGTGAGCAAGTTTGTCCAGCGCCACATCAAACCAACCGTAGCATCTCAATGTTTTGTCGTTCGTAGATACAATAACTTCTGTTGAGGAGTCTCCAACAACATTCAAAACGCAAATTGATGTCGGTAATGCGCCAAGTGGTGTACGACTTCCTATCTCCAATTCATTGTCCAGATATGCCACAATTCTTAATGTATTATCAATATGCCCTAAAACGAACTCATAGCTCTTTTGTCCAAGCACTTTTCCGTGACCTAGCGTTGCAATGGGCGGAAGGCCTTCAAGACGGGTAACTTCAAAGAATCCTTCGCTTTCATTGTAATTGAGAATTCTCAGTGACCCATTCGTTGTAGTAATAACAATATCTTCGACTCCATCGCCAGTTAAATCTGCAATATCAAGTGATGCAATTGACTCTTCATAGTCATACTCTGTGATAATATTGAATTGCACCATTTATGATGACCTCTTGGAATCAGAAGTCTACAGGTTATGCTTGCCATGTCGCCGCAATTTAAGAGTTATTCCAGCATGTACACCCCAAACTGATGAACTTAAGAGATGTGTTGTTGAACAAGGAATTGAATCGCTAATGCCTTCTGAACTACCTGAACTCACATTAAATGAATCGGAGTGGTATGCAACACCCGAACAGGTGGCTGAAGAACTAACATCTTTTGTAATTGAGTTTGATGCGTTCACTCCAGAATGGTTTGCAGAGGTCAAATTTCATCTTCTGAAGAAGGAGGGATTGACTCAAGAAACACGTGATGAGCTCTGTGAAGTGGCAATTCATTACAAGGTCTGTCCTAAGTGCAACCATCTGTATAAGGCAAAACAATGTTTATTGTGGTATCGGCTCTTTAAATTGGTAACATGGAATATGGTCGAAAGGGCGCCTCCTTGTATTAGATATGCTTACGCGAAGAAAAATATCAAAACCGTTGCCAATTACTTTTCGAAAATAAACCTAATATCCCCACCTTTTTATCAAGTACGAAGTGCTCCTTCATGCAGGGCAATGCAAAGATGGGGATACTGCAAACCTGATGACTATTGTAATGCCATGGAACGAGAAAACACCCTTTACTACAATGCAGCACGTGACAAAATCAAAATTTCAAAAGACCTCTCTAGAGAATAATGCATCACATATTTTATCAGGTATCTATTTTCCCAATTATCCATGCCCATCAAGGATTAGAGGATGTTTGAGTCTTTGTTCGATAATGATCCACTTGACCTAATCAATATGATTCGCATTACTGGTATTCGCGAGCATGAGATATTAACAACAGAGGAACTTCGTGAACGACGGTGGGATGAAATTCAGGGCTCAATTAATGAACACACAAGAATGCTAAGACAGACAGAACGCCATACTAGACAAAAAGCAATTCAAGACCCTGTTCACGGCGCAATTATTTTTGACCCCTGGGAACTTGATTTAATCAGCTCATGGGAGATGTTAAGACTTCGTTATGTTCGCCAACTAGGTCCTGCGCATCTCGTATATCCCGGCGCAACTCATTCACGCTTTGAGCACTGCTTAGGCACAAGTTTTCTCGCTCAAAAATGCATTAGGGTTGTTACCTATTGTGATGACCTAGATACAGCGACCTTTGTGTCGTTATCAGATTTGCTCGATCCATATCATCAAAAATTATTCAGGGCCGTATGCCTTCTTCATGATGTTGGTCACCCTCCTACTTCACATACCATTGAATTTGCGCTTGAGTCATACATTGGGTTATCTCACATTGACCTGGGAGAATTCCTCATCCTTCATAGTGGTGTGAATGATATTCTTGAGCGACACAATATCGAACCGCGTCACATTGTGGATATTCTGAAACGTAGAACAACCGACCCCATTATGTCGCTCATAAGTGATTTTATCGATAGCCCTCTCGACATAGATAAGACAGACTATCTAATCCGTGATGCCCATTTCAGTGGAGTACAACTTGGAATATTTCCAGCAGAACGGGTTCTTATGACAAACCGTGTCATCAAAGACGAAACAGGACGGTATCGTCGCGCCTTTATGTTAAAAGCACTGCACTCTCTCGAAGCACTGATCCTGAGCAGATCTTGGATGTTCTCTGATCTCTATTTCCACCACGCAGTAAGAGTCGCTGAGGCACTTACATCCAAAGCCACTTACTTCAGAATGAAGGAGGATGATTTGACAAGAAATGAATGTATCGGGTTATTTACCAGGATGACGGATGGAGATCTATATCGTTGGTTGGAACGCTCTGAAACTGATTTCATCCGAGATTATGCAGCTCGTATTCGATATCGCCATCTATTCAAAGTGGTGACAGCGCGACCCATTGCCCTATTCGAAGACGAAGTACGTGAGCGCATATCCAGAATGGAACATGATATTGAGAGATTAATTGAAGCAGAACTCGAATTGAATGAAACTCCTGGTACCGTTATTATTGATATTGTAGACCCTCCTTTGGGTGCTTACTTCCTAAGTAAAATACCAGTTCTTGCGGGGGGTGAAACCGGATTTGATATGGTTCAGCTAAGTGAAACTGAGGAAGGAAAACCGCTTATGCAATTACTAAAACAACAACAGAAGAGCATTCCTTCAGTAAGAGTTTATTCCGATCCTTCAATTGCTAACAACGTTAGAAAACGGTTTGAGAAACTATTTCCTAGTAGTGAAAAACCAAGTTATCGAGAAGATGATTACGACCTCACCGAATATTAGTCACTTCAAGAGTTGAACCGTTTTTATAATCTTTTCAAAACCTTCATTGATGTAGATGATTCCATAGATGGCCTCCAACAATGTACCTTTGATGTGCTCCATTTCTGATTTTGTCTTTGTGGGTGGATCAAAGTGTATCCTTGCTTTGTAGAGTCCCCATCTATCACACAATCGAGCCATGTTTTCATTGCTGACCAAATTAGCTCTCTTCTGAGTGATTTCCCCTGCATCCGAAGTCCGATTACGCCAGAGATGATGGAGTATAGCAATCGATATAGCTGCATCCCCCAACATGGCAATAACACTCCCCATATCACTTATTGCTTCCAGATTTTCAAAATCTTCGATTTGAATTGGGAGTGTTTCGTTGTTTTGGAAGTATATCCGCAACTCCATGAAGAGATTTCTGGTACTAGGCTGAAACATCACAATGTGAAGCAATTCACTATCTGGAAAGATACAATCAAGTTCCATCTCCAATCTTGGCTTAAGATTATCTGATATTCCTTTGAGTGCTGTTGATATATACTCCAATTGCTCTAACCATCTTTTAACCCGTCTTATTGTTCTTGAGTTCTTTTTTGGGATTGCATTCAAATCTCGTTTAAGAACATCAGTAAGTAGGAACACATTGTCTTCAATGTCAACTTCATCAAGAGCAAGTTTCTTTGCGATTTGACTCATCTATCACTCCATCCTCTCGGATATATCCATGATACTACTGCATCATCTCCTCTTGGACGCAGTACATGAATGGCTTGCAGAGAATAATCAATTGCTACGAGAGAGAGTGCGGCTAGGATAGTAGTGACTCCTTGAGTGAGGTCCACGATTACTGTATAATCATCAATTTTTTCTAGAAGAACTTGCTCTATTTGATGGTAAGTACCCTTTATGTTTCCCTCTCCTGCAGTTCCAGTTTCTCCCGCTTGTTCTGCATCAATATCTATCCACTCACTCTCCCACTTCTTCTTGGATCCGTCGGGAACGTATCTATCTAAGTTCTTTGATGCCCCTCGAAGACTCGTTGGATCGATAAACAGAAAGAGCATCTTGGGTTGAATCTCTTTTGATGTTGCTAACCATCTGACAAAATACCTCTGTTCCTCTGCACGGGATAGTGAGGTGAAGAGTGCGATAGGTCTTGTGATGTTTAGAACTCTCCGCACCGGATGTATTGCCTTTGGATTCATCTCGAATATTCGCTGCTGTGATACCTTAGCACTAGCAATAATCCCCTGTCCTTCAAGATGCTTTGTATTGAAGTAGAGTTTTGGATCTGTTACCTTGAAGTCTTTAGGATTAAGTTTCTTCTTTCCTTTTGTCCTGACAGTTTGTGCAGCCATATCCTTCCTTATACTATCCCGTAATTCACTACCTGTCTTTGGACCTCCCTCCAATTGGTCTAGTATTACACGTCTCGCTCGGACTGATTCGATTTCCTCTCTAATCATTTCATCTGTAGTTCGCCAAAACATCTCAATCAATTTCTTAAGATACATATATTATATATATATAATTCCTATGTATAGCATGAAATACTATTACACAAAATATACCTTCCAAAATTGCTTCTGAGGTTAATTTTGTGCCATTTGCGGTAGGTTTTATTATATAAAACATACATAGGTATTATATATTTCTAAGAAATTCGAATACAATCCAAACAAGCCTTAAATAGCAACGGAAGGAACTGTACCTTAGCATAGAGTTCTCATACTCGCTGCAATTGTCTTGCTGCACAACTTTTGCACAAGAACTGATTGAATAAAAAGAGGACCGAAATAAAATGGCTGAAGACGAATTTCTTGGAGCTAAGCCCATCGTTATTGATAACGGTACTGGGCTCAGCAAAAACGGATACGCCGGCGAAGATCAGCCTCGAAGTGTTTGGCCAACACTCATCGGTTACCCACGATACGAGAGTATCATGACCGACGTCGACCACTACACGCGAGACTATTACATCGGCGAAGAAGCAATCAACCTCCGTGGTGTACTTCGATTGGTTTACCCAATCACCCACGGTGTAATCGACGACTGGGATGCAATTGAGAAGATTTGGAGCTATACATTCTATAACGACTTGAAAGTAGATCCCAGTGAGAACCCAGTCCTCCTAACAGAGGCACCATTCAACCCTAGAGAAAACAGAGAACGCATGGCATCAGTCATGTTTGAGAATTTCGGTGTTCCTGCAGTATATGTAGCAACACAGGCAGTTCTATCATTGTACGCATCTGGCAGAACCACAGGTCTGGTTGTTGACAGCGGTGACGGAGTCACACACATCGTACCTTTGTACGAAGGTTTCGCCATCACGCACGCAATCAAGCGTATTGACTTAGCAGGCCGTGACATCACCGAGTACTTGCGAAGACTTCTCAGACAGAGAGGTTATACATTCGTAAGCGGTGCAGAGAAAGAGATCGTCCGTGATATCAAGGAGAAACTCTGTTACGTAGCCCTCGACCCTGAGCGTGAGAGGACAGTAGCAGACAAGGCTGGTGTAGACAAGCCATACATGCTCCCTGATGGTGACGTTATCACAGTTGGTGCAGAGAGGTTCACAGGACCTGAGTTGTTCTTCAACCCAAGTGCTATTGGACTTGACACCAAGCCACTCGATGAGCATATTGTCGAGGCTATCAAGGACTGTGACGTTGACTTGCGACGTGACCTATACGCAAACATCGTACTTTCTGGTGGTTCAACCATGTTCCCAGGACTCAAGGAACGACTCCATAAGGAGATTACCGAACTTGTACCTGAGAATGTTGAAGTCCGAATCATCGCTCCTCCTGAGAGACAGTACTCAGTTTGGATTGGTGGCTCAATACTCGCATCCTTGAAGACCTTCCAGAATGCTGCAGCGATTCCCGTTGTAGCCTGGTAAATGTGGGTCTCAAGGAAAGAGTTCGAAGAAGCAGGACCTGAAGTTATACACCGGTGCATCTAAGCAGGACTAGTTTATGAAGGTGGAGTCAGCAAGACTCCCCTTCTAACTCTCATTTTTCATTAAAATCGGTTTATGGATTCTACTGTTCAGTATTGGCAGCTGAACCAATAAGATAACTACCAAAGCCTATGATCCAAGCAAGTATGGGGTAGATTGCCCAACGTTCCAATGATCCCTTTGCCATTCCAAGAAAAGTTTCTGTAGAACCTGTTGGAAGACCTAGGTAGGGAATAAACACAAGTGACAATATCAAAGACATTGACCCAAGTACAATCGCAATGATGGACATAGGTTTCTTCTGATGAGTGTATGATGCAATTGCAGCAAACGCTCCAAATAGAATTGCCAACAGGGTAGAAATGCTGTGCATTGGTTGTAGGTACCCTGGAAATATTCCCACTCCCATAGCACCGATTCCGGATATTGTCAACAGAGTTGGTAGAAGTTGTTTCTCTTGAGACTTATACAGAAAGAAAGCTCCAGCTACAACGAACACTCCCATTATGAAAACAGATAGATTGTATAAGAGCGCTGTTGGTCCTATTCCAAGTTCACTGACATAATCGATACGACTACTGTAGCCTTCATACCATGACTCTGCAGCAAGAATGCCCAGAAACCATTGGATACCTCCAATTAAGAAGAGGCTTCCACTCAGGACTGTTATATCGATATGTCTTGTTAGACTATTTAGTTTGATAACAGATTTTGTCATTGTAAATCACGAGTTTGAACTAGTATTGAATGAATATAAGAAGTAGACAATCTTTGAACTGCATTGCAGTTTGTGCCGCAAACTAGCTTTTGCTCAGAAATAGGTACTTTAAAGTGAAGATTATGAATCAATCTTGGTCATAATGAAGGTCATTGTCTTCAATGGTAGCCCGCGAAAAGAGAAGAGCACGACGAATCTATTATTGGACCAGTTTATCACTGGTGCAAAGGATGGGGGGGCAGATGTGAATAAGCATCATATTGTTGATTTGAATATTAATGGCTGTAGGGGCTGTTTCACCTGTTGGTGGACAACACCCGGACGCTGTGTTCATCGTGATGACATGGACTGGCTTCTCCCACAAATAGTAAACGCGGATATTATTGTACTAGGCACTCCTGTGTATGGCCGGAATGTGACTCATTACATTCAACGTCTTCTAGAACGAACCTTTTCTTTCAGTCTGCCCGAAATGGCTGTTCATGAGGGGGAAACAACGCACCCTCATAGATTCCGAAAGATACCACAACTCGTATTGGTCTCTACATGTGGGTTTCCTGATGAGTCTAACTTCGAAATCATAAAGCAGCTATATCCCGGTGCATTATTCATTCTACTACCTGCATCTCAAATTTTACATTCGGATAATGGACAAGAATTTCTCTCTGATTTCCTAGATTCGATTCGAGAAGTCGGTGCTCTCATGTCAAGCGGAGTGAACATACCCACTCAATTACGAGAATCTCTTCAAATGATATACTCGGATGAGATGAAGATGGAACTTATATCCAGACACAATGAATATAGTGCATCAAGAAGAGAAAACCAGGAGAATGATTCTTCAAATACTTAAAATACATATTTGTTCATATTGTTTGTAGGGATTTCGAATATTGTCAAGAAATATAAAGTTTTCATTAGGTGGTGTACTAATTCTAGTAGCATTTCTCTTTATAGGGATTGTAATTCTTGGAAGTTTTCCGACACTGAATCTTGGATTGTTGATTAATTTTGGTGGTCTGGGATTACTACTCGGTTTCTTGGGGTTCTATATGATTGCGGATGCGTTATTTAGCGAGAACTAATCCATAAAATCGATATCTGAGATCATGATAGTTTCTTGAGAATGCGCTTCAAATACTTCCCATAATGATTGACCTCTCTCATCGCCTCTACACGATGCTGAGGATGTACTAGTGAGCTTGCCTGCCAGAAGTATATCAATTGAGCATATCGTGCAGCTATGAAGAGATCAAGAGTCTCTAGGTTTGATTCTGGTAATGGACTAGTTTCCTGATATCCCTCAATCAATGAATCCAGCATTTTGGGTGAACTACCCTCACAATCACTTAAGTAATGTGCCAAAGCTACGCCCAAATCGAACATCCAGTAGCCAAAACCACAGTCATCGAAGTCAAATGGTCGTGCTTTTCCTGCATGAAATGCTACATTGCCATCTACGCCTAGGTCTGCATGAATCAACCCATACACACTTTTGCCCTTGCCTAGCTCTTGGCTGGCTTCCTGAACAAGCCTTAAAGTATCATTGAATATGCCTTGATACTTTTGTGGAATAGCTTCCCACGCGTCCTTTGCTGGAACGCCATAACCAAACCCATCTCCGAAGAGACCCTCCCAGTCCCAATGTGGCCGAGTGAATCCCTTGGGCTTTTTCCAATTTAAGGACTGTTCATGCATCTTACCCATCACTCTACCTAATGATTTCATATGATGCGGTTTATGATTCTTCATCAGCAGTCTTCCTTCAGTCCAACTGAGAAGAGTACATGTTCTAGCCTGTGGAATCTCGTATCCCCCATCTGCTAGAGTCAACCATTCACCATTCAGATTTCTGAAAGGATTTGGTACATCTATTTCAGCCTCACGTAAAGATGACAACCAGTCCATCTCTGAGATGATTGCCTCTGGCTTCATGTATCCTGGTTGGTGCAATCTGAGTGCATATCGTCCTGGATGAATATTTGATTTTGATTTATTGGAAGAAATTGTGACCTGGTAGAGTCCATTACCTCCTGGAGTCTTCAACTTCAATTTAGCTTGAGTTATTCCATACTTCCCAAGTGCAATCTTTGCAAGATTCCTTAATCTAAGTAAGTACGATCTATATGTTGGTTGTTCTGTGGTTGACATCTTCTACTTACTCCTGTTGAAGCTCATAGACCATACTCACTCCCTGCATTAAGATTGTTCTAAAGAAAGAATCCCAAAGACCATAGACTCTTCTAAGCTTGGAGAGTGACTTGGTCTTTGTTAGTTACTCATCGTTGTGAGCCTCGATGCGTTTCATCTCATCTCTCTATATAACTCAAATTTTCGACGCAAGAGATACAATTACTGATTGAAGATATTAAGAGGGACTTGAAAATGGATTTAACAAGATCGAGTTTTCAATTGGTCTTGTTATCTATATCTTATCTATTAGATCAGCTGATTTTGCTAGCTTTTCTCCAATTCATGAACACGTTTCTCGATTGCGTCTTCCCCTCTGCCTATACGTTTTTCAATATCTTTGATACGTTTCTGTCTGGTTGAACATTCCTTTTCTCTTCGGCTTTCAGCGCGTTCAAACTCTTTCTTAGCATCTGCATACGATTCTTTCGCGAGACGTATCTGCTCCTCTAAATTCTCGTAGGTTATTCTCTTTACTTCAGCTGTGTTACGGTAATTTCGCAACTCTTCATCTAGCTGAGATAATACGGTTTCCATCTCTGATCTCACAAGCTTCAATTCAACATAAAGTGGTGTTAATCTTGTCACATAATCCTTGATTTTTTCATCTGCAAGATGTTCCTTAATCTTCGATAAAATTGCATCAACTTCTGGTACTGACTTATCAAATGAGGATTTATCCACAGAAACAACAGCTGGTTTTGAAATAGGTGATGCTGGTACGGGTTCCATTGTTGGAGAGGTGGAGGGCATAACAGATTCTGATGCTGCAGGGGCTTGTTGTTTGAGTGGTTCAGGTGCGGATTCAATGATTGGACTTGCTATAGGTTCATCAATGATTGGAATAATTTTAGGTTTATCAATGACAGGTACATGTCTTTCTTCAGTCACTAAATCCGGAGTGGTAGCAGGTGATATATACGGTTCAGCCGCAGCTGGGGGTGATGTTACAATTGGTTCAACTATCTCTGGTTCGGGTTCTTGTGGTTCAGGTTCTGCGGCCATCTTTTCTAACATTTCGTGTACTTCACTTGCCCTAAGCATTCTCTCCTCTACAATCCCTGATTTACTTTCAGTCGTTGTGATATGATCTGCTCTGGAAAACGCCTGCATCGCTTTCTCGGTTTCAGTTATCTCCCTTTGAGGGGTTGTTCTTATTCGGTCCTTGTCAATCTCACTTGGTCTTGCCCATTTATCATCTGTAGATACACTAACAGGTTCTGATGTACCTAAATCAGGTTTCCGTACCTCCGGAGTCGGACGCTGTGGTTCTATAACTGGTGACTCTTCTTCCAATGGCTTCAAAAGAGATGCTCCGCATCGTACACAGAATTTTCGGGTTGGGCTATTTGCCCTTCCACATTTTGGACAATCCTTCAAACATCAATCACCCATCTTTCATTAAAACGAATAACTATTACTCACACACTCTTGTAAATATTTGCTAAATCAATAAATGAACAGAATGACTTAGAATCAACACACTTTCCATACAGGATTCTTCCTACTTACTATTAGAGCTCACTCTTCGGTTCAATGTTTGCGAAGACATTTCTAAATCTTGATAGTGCATCCTCAATTACTTCATCAGTATCAGCCATGCTAGTGTACATACGCGACCCTGCAAGTGTCACTATTCTCTCTGCCATGTAGGCTGCTCCTATCTCCTCCATAGCATGTTTGCGTGCATTGATTTCTCTCAATACAGCTCTAATCTTGAGATAATTGAGTTTGACAAACATCGCACCTGCGGTTTCTAGATGACAAATTGCCCCCTGATTATAAGCGGCAAATGGGAGGCTCATCTCATCTATGAATTCATTGAGCCCTTTCGTTAGAAGATCTGCAGCTCTTCCAGCTTTTTCACATGCATTTGTTTTCTCTATTTCTTGAATTGTGTAGTATCCTGCTGCAGAACTCATTGGATTTGCAGAAAGAGTACCCCCTACATATGCCCTCTTCTTTCCACCTTCTATTCCTGCAGCTAGGTGTTCCATTAAATCTCTCCTTCCTCCCAAACCTCCTGCTCCTGGATATCCTCCCGCAACGACTTTTCCGAATATTGTCAAATCCGGTTTAACTCCAAAATAACCCTGTGCTCCAGCTAATCCTATTCGACCAAAAGACACCACTTCATCAAATAAGAGCAACACATCACGCTCATCACAGAGTTCTCTTATCTGGGAATTATAATCCTCATCAACAGGTCGCGTACCTGATTCAGGTCCAATTGGCTCAACAATCACTGCAGCGGTTCCACCTTTTATTCTGTTTCTTGAGAGATTTTTTCTCAAAGCCTCAATCTTGTTTGGGTAGACTTCCTGCGTATGTTTTCTACAGCTTCCTGGTATCCCATGAGCTTCAAAACCCCCAGTCCTTGGGATATGTAGACCATAGACCATTTGGTCACTCCATCCGTGATACGCACCTCCCATCTTGATTACTTTCTTTCTTTTAGTGGCAAGTCTTGCTACTCTGATTGCAGCCATTACAGATTCCGTACCACTTCCTAGCATTCGAAACATTTCAACTGAGGGCATATGTCTATTGATTTCTTCAGCGAGCTTCAATTCATATTCATGGAACAGGCCCGTCACCGGCCCTACTTCATTGATTACTTCTATCACTTTATTGCGGACGGGTGCATAATTATTCCCAAGCATGACTGGTCCACCTGCTTGTAGAAAGTCGATGTATTGGTTACCATCAGCATCCCAGAGATATGCGCCATCTGCCTTCTCAATCACAATGGGGAATGGATAGTTAAATGCTAAATTATGTTGAACGCCTCCAGGGATTCGCTTCTTCGCTTTGGTGATGATTTTATTTGATTGACTACATTTCGTATCAAAGTGAATGATATATTTCTCCATAGCAGATTTGTTGATGCTGTAAATAGGAAGTTGCATCAGTCTGTCTATTTTCTCGTAGATTTTTGCTGTGTCATGATATTTCGATATACTGAATCCATTCATATTCATCACCATGCAATTTAGAGGAAATCAGGGACTCACTCATAATTGTAATTCCTTACGATTTAGAATAACTATTCCCCTCCCTAAAAAGACGTTGCTGAAATATTATGTCCATTATGAAGCTGATTGCGCGAATGTATCTTCTAAAGTAGTTTCTTCGATGATAAATAGGTGGATTGAAGATGAATAAGATTGAATTAAATCCAGAGCTAGCGCCTTTCCCCAAACCCACCGCATTGATTGGTGCACTTGTTGATGGTCGTCCTAATTTCATGGATATTGTATGGTTTAATAGAATGAATCGAAGTCCAAACATATGGGGGGCTTCATTGAACAAGAAGCACCATACCTTGAAAGGGATACGTCAAAATAATACATTCAGTATCAATCTTCCAGATACTTCTTTAGTTGCAATCACTGATTATTGTGGATTGGTGTCTGGTAAAGATGTGGATAAATCGAAGCTCTTTGAAATATTCTATGGTTTCTTGAAATCAGCTCCCATGATCGCAGAATGCCCAGTTTGTTTTGAGTGCGTTGTGCACGACTATGTTGAATTATCTGATCATGTCATTGTACTTGGCGAGGTTAAGCACATATACACAGATGAACGATATTTAACCGAAGGAGTTCTTGACCCAAAAAAGATGGATCCAATAATATTCACTAAGCGTGGATCTGATGGTACGTATTGGACAATTGGAAATGAACTAGGTCAAGCGTGGTCTATTGGAAAAGAAATAGGTCCATAATAAAATGTTAGAACGATTTTATCATTCCTGAACCTCTACCTTAGTCATGTCGTACATACGTGAAAGAATTGAAATTTGTCCTAGATGCATAGCCTCGTGTTCTATGAGATGGAACAGTATCCATTCAATACTGACATCCGTATCTCCGAGGGGTACCATTCTATCAAGCGTATCATCATCGATTGATTTTAACCAATCAAAAATTTCTTTTCGCACTTCAGAAAGTCGTTGGAGATAGAAATCTTTATCCTTCCCCGTCAGTTGATCTATATCTTCTCTCAACGGAAATGCATGTTTCCATTTCTCATAATCCATCGGAGTATCTCCGATATCTTCAAAGATCCATGACCATTCGACTGCTGCAATATGAAGTAATGACGTACCAATAGTTTCTATCCTTCTACCATGGGGACTATAGTGCATTTCTTCGAAACCTAGCTCGTCTATCCTGCGAAGCAGTTTCTCCCTAATTTTCTGCATCATTGAGAAGAGAAATCCTACACGTGGGGTCAATTCTTCCACTTGCTCTAGCAGGATTGTATTCCTTTGGTCTTTAGCCATCATTAATCACAACAAAATGTATAGCTGAGCATCTATTTCATAGTATTCCCAATGGATTCAATATTCTCTAAGATTTCTTTATCAAGAATTATTACTTTCTTGATTCCATGAATAAAGAGGAGCTAACCCTGCGTCGTATTGAAGCATGGAGAATTCTAGCTAAAGAGGGAAGAACTTGGATATTGTTTGAACATGGAACCTGTGTTTTCTGGGATGAGGCGACCTATAAGCCAGAAGATTATGCCATTGATATACTGAAAAAATATGGTTTCATTGTTCCTAGAACTCCCGCTGGTAATTTCGATCAAAATATATCAGAAAATCCCCCAGGTATGCTAGTTACTTACTATCATCAGGACATCCTCACATTTCTATTGGATGAAGAACTCAAGAATCCTGAAATCGCGTCAATACCAGGATTACTTGCACGACATAGACATCAATTAGATGCTGAAGAACTAAATATTGTACACATCGAATTATCCAACTCAACCGTGTGACTTTAATGGTATGACCAAGACTCTATATGAAAGAATCAACAAATATGAACAGAGGCAATCTAATGAGTAAAAAATTCACATATGACTACATCAAACGTGAGCTTCTACCTAGGTCGAGGGGGACTGAATTACTACCACCTAATGATACTCGAACATGCTACCTCGAATTGAATCCAAGGGCTGATGAACCAACGCTTTGTCCTAAATGCTCAGGTACTCTTAGATGGGATTGGGTTGATGAGGTAAAGATAGATGACACCCAGAAATTTGCCAAAAAATATGGCTTTCGGGGTGCGGATGGTATGGGTGTCAGATTGAACTCTTATACCTGTGAGGATTGCTCTCATTCTGTATATGTTATCATTTACATCTTCTCAGGGACTGAACCTAACACTGACTATATCAGCTGGCCGCCAAAATGACTTCCATCATCGAGTTATCTCGAATGATTTCACAAGTTCAAATAGATTGTGTGCACTTTTTTTCTTCTCAAAATGTGACCTAATAGGTTCAATCATCTTGTCGATGTATACGGTCATTGCATTCTTTAGGTCCATTGGATGTAGGTTTCCCTCACTATACGTGTTCTCAAGTTCGTTATATGAAACAAATTCCAAATCGCCTCCAAATTTGGACGGGCGTTCTATTTTCATACTATCAAACGACCTAAAGACTAAATGTTTCGCATAATCAAGTAGTGGATTGTTAGTCACATCTTTGGGTGGGCAAAATGCACCTTTGATCTTATCTTTTATCTCGTCAAAGGAATCATGAACAAAGATTGTTGACTCTGGTCTGCTCTTGCTCATCTTAGATGCAATTTGTACGTCCATAACCTTTTCATCATCATAACCTTCAGGTTCAGCAGCACCTTCAAGATTCATCAGCATGTGATGACTTATCACAACAGGTTTCCACCATCCCAACTTGGGACCCACTTCTCTTGCTAACATGTTTGCACGTCTTTGATCAAGTCCAAGTTGTGTAATATCTGCTTCGAGATGAAATATGTCTGCCACCTGCATCATTGGATAGAAGTATTGTGCGACTTCTGTCATCTCTCCTTCTTTTCTTCCCATGATAGTTAGCGCTCTTGTTGCTCGTGCAACTGATGTAACCTTGGCTATCCGAACAACGCGTTCCCAATATTCAATCGAATTCATCGCATCGGATGCTTGAAGTACTTCCACTTTTTCCATTGGTACTCCAGCAGCTCTCCAGACTTCTGCAAAGTATTCTCCAACTCTCTGAATTCTCTCTAAATCTCCACCCATTTTCTTGTTTATCCATGCGAACCAATCTGCTAGCCACAGCTTGAATCTAACTCCTGCTTTGATCAAGTCTTTCAAGAGAAGTGCTCTAAATACTCCAAATGGTAAATGTGCTAATCCAGATGGCTCAAATCCATCATATGCGATAGGATGTTTCTTTTCTTCGAGTAGTATTCTCAATTCTTCTGGAGTGACGACTTCTTCACCAACGCCCATTATGAGCCTGAGACGGCTATCTAAATCCATGTGATTACAAATAGGATAGGCTTCTTAACTTTATTGAACAAAAACCAACTTGGACCAAAGAATTGGATTTTGATAGGTTTATGATTTCATTATAGCCGCATAAATATACGTGTGAAAATTATATGTAGGACGGAGAAGACACTCCGTCCACGTGTTAGATTATCTGCGTTTCATTACAATAAAAATCACCAGAATAAAAACTACTCCGAAACCCACTGTGATAACGAGAATTACTGTATTATCTGTTGTGACAGGGGTCGTTGAGGATGTGGTTTCTGAAGGTACTGTTAAGGAACCTGTTGACGTAGTTGTGGCTTCACTTGATGTAGTGGTTGGTACTGAAGAAGTAGTCGTTGGATTTTCAGGTTGATCGAAAATATTGTGTACTATTATGGCATCGGTACTGCCTGAACGAACTGCTTGATACGCATTATTAGTAATTGGAATATCATTCGAATATGTCATCCCGCTCACAACAAAGTGACCGTCCGGACTTGCAGCTATCCCTTCTCCAAAATCGGTACCGGTACCCCCAAAATATGTGGATACTTGAATTATTTGACCACAGTAGCAGATTTTTGTAGCAAACAGGTCTTCTAGACCAGCTCGTTCTGGCTGCAGTGCATTTTGAATTGGCAAGTCATCCGAATATGTGCGTCCTATTAGTGCCATATTACCTGATTGATCAACTCTCATATCCCAGATTCTATCACTCTTATTTCCTCCAAAATATGAAACAAATTCACCTGATCCATTCGCGTTGAATTTAGCAAAATAACCATCGAATAATCCGCCTCCATATGAATTCTGCAATGCATTTACCACCGGAAAAGCATCACTTGCAGTGAAACCAGTTAGAAATACGTTATCTTGTCCATCAACGTCTATCCCACCTCCGACATCATCTGCTACTCCTCCAAGATATGTGGAGAAATTCAACGTTGTGCAGTCAGACGATATCTTCGCAAGAAATGCGTCATCTCCTCCCCCATAAGACTCTTGATAGGTATTTCCCGCAAGTGGTAAATCACTGGAAAACGTTCTTCCTGATATCAAGAAGTTATAGTCAGAATCAATTGTCATACACCAACCTCGATCACTACTAATCCCTCCAAAGTATGAAAACGCGAGAATGGATTGTCCATCAGCACTAAGCTTTGCCACGAATGCATCTTCCCCGCCTCCAATCGATTCTTGATAAACACCAGATGTTGACAATCCAAACGAGGTAGTATACCCTGAGAACATGTAGTTGCCCTCAACATCAAATTCCATTCCGTATATCCATTCATCTCCTGTGCTACCAAAGTAT
>Ga0315553_10001468_pt1 | contig 19470 bp, 19 predicted proteins | sample SalMarSW160140MG_FD_203099 | JGI IMG/M metagenome (GOLD analysis project Ga0315553, IMG submission 203099) | Salt marsh sediment microbial communities from the Plum Island Ecosystem LTER, Massachusetts, United States - Salt Marsh Sediment SW1601-40 ... | reverse complement strand
TCTCTCAAATTAATCGGTTACTCTCTTTCTCTCATTCCAATAGAAAACAATCCAGTGACCGCAATCACAATCATAGAGAGCGGAGTTCCAGTTGCAGCAATTGCTGCATCAGGATCGAAAGCTAGTGCGAATGATACCAAGTAGTAAATCATAGCACCTGCCATAGCCATTAACATTGCAGGAAGGACTGAGAGATAAGGACCTCTTGAGTCGTAATATGAAACTATACCGATGATAATCATCAGGATTCCAGATATTATAGGAACCACAAAGAATAGGTTTCCATACTGTACGAATGCTGTGAAGAAACTATCAAATCCGATGTCAGGTGGACGAACCATGACTTGAAGAAACTGTGTCCATATAGCCATCAAACCTGATATAACTAGAATTACAAGAGGCCATCGATACCTGAGTATGCCTAATTCTCGCTTTCGGAGCTGTTTTCGTAATTCTTGGGCTTTTTCAATTCTCTCTTGTTCTTTTGTGCGCTCTATTCGTCGCTCTCTAATAGTCAGGCCATCTTCCTCTTCTTCATCCTCAATCGAATCTATGAGATCGTCAGCCACATCAGATGGTTCTTCAAACATGATAATTCCTACTCTTTGAATTCATATGTCGTTTATAAGATTCAGTATCTGAGAAAATATGGCTTGATTATGATATTCTTGGAGATTGTGCAATGGATTTGACAATATCCGTTTCCAACACAGATTCAATTTCTTGCTTAAATTGATTGAGCACCACATGAAGCTCGCATGGATTAGAAATAGATGATTCAATTATACAATCATGGAATTGACCCTCAAGATTTTCGATCTCATCGAAATATAATGAATAGATTAACGCATCAGCTGCATTCTCCAGAAATATCTTAACAGACTCCGAATATATTCTGTTTGTGTGGGCCTCCTGTAACATTACGAATAGGTTATTGAAAGGCCTAGGATACTTTGGTGAAACAATAGGTACTTCTTCGATGATTCCCGTGTTCAAACATGTGGTGAGTTCGGAGTAGTTAGTAAGGTACTTGATGCAGATGTATTTCATGAGTTGTGAATTCAGAATCAACCCAATTGCCTCGTCAGGAAGATGAGAATCGTTTATCGCGATTTTTACGATTCCACCTCCATGAATCACACCCTTTGGTTTCATTACACATCGTGGATATGGATAATTCTTTGTAGCAACAAGAAACGAATTCGAGTACGATTCTGTCAACGCAGAGTCCCTTTTGAACCAATCATTTGAGAATCTTAGATGTTCTTTGTCAATGAAATATCTCTTGACACTTCGACCTGTTGTGATATATGGTACCGAATAAATGGTGCTGGTTTTTTTTCTGACATTGCTATGTGGAATATCCCTGCCTCTACTTGCGTTAAGAAGCCCTCTGGTTCCTTTTTCAAGAATCTCGTCATATATCTGATCGTGATATATTGAAAATATCCTACCTGATGAAAATACATTAGATCGAACGTAGTCCGACATTGCTAAATCTTCACGTTTCGATTCAATGTTAATCAAATGGTTTCCTTCACTTTTCTCTGCCTTACAGAAAATGCTAACCATCTCAAGTGTTACATCTGTAAATGGATTTCCCTCGTCAGTAATTTTGTATAATTTCATTCTCTCAAGTATGAATTCCCTTGTTTTTTGAAATTGGCCGACCCTGAGGACACTATTAGGTATTAGAAAACCCAGATGACCTCCAGCTCTAAGCAACTCCCACGCTCTCACTATGAACAATGCTGCAACATTCCATGTGCCTTTTCTATTCCCATAGACTGGATAGCTTAGCACATCTGCAATTTGCGCTCTTTCATTTTCTGATAACAAATTTCCATATGGTGGATTTCCAAGTACAATATCAAAACCCGGATTCTCTGTGTTGAATACTGAGGGGTATTGTTTTGCCCAGACGAACCCACTGCTTGGATTTCCTATCTCGCCCAAGAGACTATTTCCAACTCGGATGTTGCTTATATCAATGGAATTCGTTTCAAACTCTTCATCTTCGCCTTGAACCCAGTTAACTAAATTCTCCTTACATGCTCCTATAGCTGAGGATTGCAGATCGACCCCAAATAGAGATGACTCAACAATCTCCTTTCTGAGAGTGCACACTTCTGTAGTGTCTCCCAGATATTGTCGTAATTCCTGGAGCACGTGGCCTGCACTCACTAGGAATACACCATCGCCAACAGAAGGGTCCAGAATCCGGGCCTCTTTTAGTGATTTCAAAGGACAATTTTCTTTTTCAGACAACCACTCAGCAATCGTAGTCTGGGTGATTTCCCGCGCAATTGCAATCGGCGTGTAAAATGAACCTGTTTCCTTCAGTTCTGACATGGGTTGATTGTTTCTTGGTCCGTACTCATTTGCTGAACCAATACTAGAACCCATACCAATACCGCCAATAGCCTATTTATACGGGGTAAAAAACTGATAAGTGAATGTTAGTATTATATTAGAACTGAGGATTGAATTCTAATGGAATGGGAAAAATATACGAAAGTAACATCCAAGATGCATGAACACAATGTAAAGCTCGATGTTGAAACGATGGAACGCTTCAGAGAGATACTGGAGAAGATGAAGGACAAAGATATTGCGATTAAATTTGAATTTCTAAAGAAATATCTTCGATTGCGACCAGATGATATGGAGGCAATGGAAGAGCTCAAGATAAAGATGAATGATATTGGTGATGTGACATATAGCTCCATCGTTGATGAAATCGACCAGAAAATATACTTTTCATTCAAAACACCCGAAGAGTGATATCCTAGAATTGGATAAAACTCATCCTCTGACTTGCTCAAGGAAGCATCTAACTGAATCTGATTAGATATTGAATAAAGAAAGAGATAGAGTGGGAAATACCCACTCTAGATTAAATAGTCATCACTCTGAGCATCGATAGTAATAGGTGGCGGTTTGATTGGAGGCGGATTAGTCCCTCCTGAGAGTCTTGTCACTCTGATAGTAATGTCATAATAGTCTCCCGGATACTCCTGAACTCCATTACTTCCAATTAGACTTACTTTCACGTACATCGTTGCTATGGTAATCTTGTACGACACGTAGTAGTTATCTCCACGATAACTAGAGGAATCATAATCAATTCGATATGTAGATCTATAAAAGAAGAGTATAAGCCTCCGATTTGACTTGAACATTGGTTGAATGAGTGGAAATTCAGAAAAAATCTTCATCAACCAATCTCGAGTTTTGTAATCACATATGATTTCAGTAGTAATGTCGTAGTGGAATCCAACACGCCCAAACCAGAAGAATGATACAAGCAACTCTTTCTCAACGAGTAAATTTCTTTTTTGTGAAATCTTCCTCTTGCTCAGGTGAACATTCTGTGCCTGGAGTTTACGAACCAAATCCTCGAGATTCATACGCATATCCACGCTGATTATTTCTTCAATGAGAAAATCAGAGAATGTGAGGTCTCTCATCAGACCATGCGCTTTTGTTATAGCTGAAAAGGGCTCATATCCCTTGGGAGGTTCGATTTTATCGTTTGTTATACACTCAGGAAGTTACTATTTTCCTTCATGTAGCAAAGAAGGATTGATGTAACACGCACTTCCTTCAAAAACATGAAGACTTGAATAATCAAATAATTGAGAGCTTACTTTTCTTACTCCTTTTTCAAATGATGACACGATTTCATCTGAACCGGGTATTATAAAGACTATTAGCGCATTATTACTGTTCGATACCTTGTGGACTGATTTTAAGAATAGAAAATTGAACAATCGCTCTCTCAATGGTTCCCATTCTACAGAATCCTTTAACCTTGAAAAGAGGATACATGAACGCAAACCAAAAGCAGTTAGGTCGTTACGCGCCATCGTTCTAACCCAATGATGTGCTTGAAGGCGTTTGAATGCACCATAGACTGTGCTTCTATTGCGGTTCAGAGCTTTTGCCATCTCTGTGAAGGGTGTCATCGGATGTCTAATCATATAGCAGAATACCTCTGCATCTATTCCCTGTGGTGGGGTGTGTGGTCGCAATGAAGTCAAAGCATCTAATATCGCTGAATAAACACTCTCAGGATTTAGAACACGCTGTTTTCTGAGCAGCTTGATATTGTCAATAAGTTGCTCAATCATATCACTAGTCCAAAGTTCAGTTATATCATCAGTAGGATTTGTTGCATATCTAGGATGTCTGTGAAATTCCAGAGACATCAAATGTATCTGTCTTAACTGAATCAGGTCTTTGCTGAAAGCAACCTTGGCCTTTATGATATCCAAGAACTATTGAACCTCTGGATTTTCATGATGTAGAATCTCGTCATATTCAGTTGAGATTGTATCTAATATCTCACGTACAGTTGAAGGTCCTTCAAGATTCATTATGCTTACCCTCCTAAGAATGGAATTATGAAATTACTTCTTAATATGAGGATAAACCTTTCCCACTTTTTAAAATGAAGGAGGTAGTTTGAAAATTTGTATTAGCTAAGACCAAAAAATAAGTAGAGTGAGTGGGAATATTCCCACTCCCTGAATTACTATCCTACTTTAGTGCCACAGTTCGGGCAGAACTTCGCACCTTCAAGGCTAGTTCCACAGTTGGGACAGAATTTAGCTCCTGCAGGAGCAGTTCCTCCGCCACCACCACCAGCCATTGATGCACCCATTGCACCCATCATCGCAGCACCAGCACCAAAGCCCGCACCTGGACTTTTGCCTAGTGAACCTGCGGCATCTCTCATGGTTTCTGAACCCATGACCTGCTGACCACTGACACCACCAGTTCTTAGCCAGAACAATCTCTCACGATACTTCTCGGTTGTGTCAATACCCTCAAACTTGAGGTCAACCAACTCAAGACCGATTCTCTCGAAAGCCATTCTGACCTTGGTCTTGACTTTCAATGAGGTTTCATCAAGTTGTGTGAAGACTGCCTGAAGATCATAGTGAGCAAACTCATCAATGATGCGTTCGTTCATGAATGAGCGAAGATAGTCATTGATCTTATTGGTACTGAATGCATTTTGATTACCTACTACATCCTGTACGAAAATATTGCCTTCCTTGATCCTAAACCAAAAGTTTCCATGAAACATAAGTGGTGCTAGATCGCTTGTCTGACCTCTTCCACCGAATTTACCCTGAAATTGTGAGCGTGAGATGAAGACGCAAGTAGCCTCAAACACATCTCCCTTGATCTTCTTCTGAAGCCAGCCAACAAGACCGGGCATGCTGCTCGTGGTAAGTTTGTGGCGACCAGCAAGGAACGTATCAAGGGCTTTTCCATCTCTGTAAAAGATAGCAGCTTGATTTTCCATTACAATCAGCTGTGAGCCCCAATCAATTCTGTTGTCGGGATAACGCCAGACGATTTGGTCTGGTCCAGCGTTTGTCCATTCAATCGCATCTGCCATAATTTTGACATCCCTGATATAATCTGGTTCTGATTGATACCTTACTCTTATTGGTTTTAAACGTTGACATGCCTTACTCCGCGCATCTGAAATGGTTAATTTTGATGAGATTGTGCTCTAATGCGCTTAGTTATTAGGAAACTCAAAGAGTTGACTCTGGGTCCAGCATTTGACCGAAGATACAGAGCCTCTTCCAGAGGAAGAAACTTCCGACTCAAATGAAAAACAAACTCAGCAAATAGTTCGAACTCCCTTCAACCCAATGCACAGCTATGTTGAGATGATTATTTTGATTGGTGCTGGCTATGGTTTGACAGGTCTATTCGGATATTCCGCTCTTATAGCTGTGATGCTATTTGGGTTGGTTCTACTCTATCGTGAAACCCTCTTCGTTTTGAAGCACTACACGTACGGATTTGCTAGAAAAGCCGCTTACTTCAATGCTGGTCACTCGTCAATCTATTTCGTAATTCTTTTCATTAATAGCTATGCAATCACTCAGACAGGAATTCCCTACATACTTCCAGAGTTTGACCAGCTTACATTACTCTGCCCATTATTCATTGTTATGGGGTTCTATGGTTCAGCAAATATAAGAAGAATGTATCAAGCTCAGAAATAAGAATCCTCATGAAAGTTCAAAGGACATGAGGTCCTCCCCCATGATTACTTCCGCATTTGTACGTCTACCAACAATTGAGATGACTTTCTCTTTTTGTTGGACAACATCAGGAGAAACGTGATTCAGAATTACTTTGGTAGGTTCAACATTCTCTACAATCTCAGTTAGTTCGCTTGGTGAGGTATGGACTCCTTCTGGATGTGCACCATCAAGCCAGTTGCACTCGTGAATTAGAACATCACACTTCTTTGCTAGTTGGAGAATTTCTGGGCAGGGTGCAGTATCAGATGAGAACACTACGGACTTGCCATTTGACTCAACTCGAAAGGCTCTAACATCCATCGTGCTATGAAGAGTCGGACAGAAACTGATTGTGATTGGTCCCTGTTGCATGGCTGCATTTTCTGGTAGCTCAGTATATTTTATTGCTAACTTTGAGAGGAGATACGGAAATGCAATCTCAGTTGTGCCTCTTGCCCATTCACGAAATGAAGGAGGAGCAAACACATTCAAGGTTTCAGCATATCCAGACAACCACAGGCTCTGAACAAGAGTATGAAAATCAGAGCAGTGATCAATGTGAAAGTGACTGATGAATACAGCGGCTAGGTCCTTGAAACTCACATTAGTCTGAGTTAATCTATGTAAAACACCAGACCCAATGTCCAATAGCAACTTTGTTTTTTCTACTTCAATAAGCATACCCGACTGTACTCGTGATGGATCTGGAAATGAAGTCCCTGTCCCCAGTAACGTAATTTTCATCTTACTCGGCTTTCACCGGGCGATGATGACTAATCAGTCTTATGTCTAAAATGCAGGCTTTGGATTCAAGACATAACGGACCGTGTTAGAGAACAACCTCAAATCTCGGACAACTCTCATTCTATCAATACTGGGTGCACTAAGCTGGTTAGCAATATCTCTGCATGTTACATCTTTGATTGCTCTAAGCAGAGCAGTACTGTCTACTTTAATGATACCACTTTCCACTTTACCATAAAACTGATTGACTGATTCGATAAAGTTATGATTTGCATCTCTCAGTTTTGAGATGTCCTCATTATTCATTAATATTTCAATAAGACCACTAATACGATATTGTAGTACTTCGATGGAATCTGCAGGTACCTCGATTTTTAGAAATGTTCTCTCCTTTGTATCGTTGTACACTGAGTACACCGAGTTTTGCTTTAAGCACCCCTATTTAATTGATAAGAAAGAAAAAATAATCATTCAATAATTGAATATTACTCGTTTTCGAGTAAAACCGATACTCTTTAGAGGCTCTACCGCTATTTGGAATGCCATAGGGTAAGGAATGTGTGATTATGGGATTGGATCCGGAGCGAAGGGGTAGCCTAATTGCTTTACGGATTCGTTTCGCTCTAATCCTCTTTATATTGTGTGCTGGATTTCTATTAGCTGTTTGGTATACAACTTTCCCTTTGAAATCAAACATCGAACCTTTCGAACTCGTGAGGAAATTACCAGTACTTATCCTAGCAATATTCATCCTTATCGCAGTTCAGTTGGTTACAGATGATTTCCTAGGTTATTGTTTAATGATGACTGGACTTACAATATTCTTTCTAGCGCAGCTAGAGAATTTTATGGATGAATTTTATAGGATAACTTACTTTTTTTCACCATTGGATATTGAAGATTTCACGACAGTAGGTTTGCTTCTAGCTGGTTTGGGCATTTATCAATGGAGTCGGCTTCTCATTAGAACAACAAGAGAAATGAGTCAACAGCAAAAGGAGACTGACCTCTTTTCAACTATTTTAAGACATGACATAAGCAATGATCTCCAGGCTCTTATGGGATATCTTGACTCGATACAATTACTTGATGCTTCTTTTTCCAACGAAGCGGTCGAATTACTTGAATCTGCCTCGGAGGCCGGTCGACGCATGTCCCGTCTCGTCAAAGTGTTCTCAACTATCGAATCGGATGAAAAGCGTGTTATACCTCTTTTAGAAGAAATCATAGAACAAGCTAAGAAGACTCATCTTGGGATCGAAATACAACTCGAAGCTCCAGCAACAATTGGGATAATTAACAAAAGTGGTTCCACACTTTTCAGATATGTAGTTGAGAATCTAATACGAAATTCATACGAATACTGTGGAGAGAATCCTACGGTCTTCATTCGGGTTTCAAGAATCGATACTGCTGCAGAATTGATGATTTGGGATAATGGTCCTGATCTACCCGAAGCTGTGAAATCACAGCTCTTTAAGAGAGGTATTACTTCTAGTGGCAGCGGTCTTGGCCTTTATCTTGTAAAGACAATCTGTGAAGCTTGTGGTGGGAGCATTGAGTACCTCGAAGATGAAAAGTACAGCGGTGCTACATTCAGAATACTCATCCCTCTAAAGATAACGTAAGTATGTATTGCTCAGTCTTATAGTTTATTTCGTCTTGAAAAAATTCGTGGTTATAGATGAAATCTCAGCATGACGATATTTACGACCCGCGTGTCTTCCCCAATGTAACCGATGAAGCCATTGAAGAAATCACGAACTTCAGATCAGTGACTGAGAGTATCACTCAGGAGTCAACAAAAGGCACAATCACTTGTCCAAGCTGTGGTACATCCATCAACTTCAAAGATCGAATTGAATGGTTTGGTCCTACATTTTTTGCTTGCACCGGTTGTCAAAGGATATTGCATATGAACATTATAGCTCAAGCTCTGAGAGACCTCGGATACACTCAATGAATCATAATTCACTATAGTCCTGAAAAACTCACTAGTTCACGGTCCAATCGTTTTAGAAATACAGGAGTAGTATCGGTGAAATGATGAAGACTATCAGCACGAGTGCTTGGCATTGGATTGTTATGTGTCGCAATCCTGGAAGTTATACTCAATTCAGCATAATCATTAGAAGAAGAGAACATCTAATCATGATGGCTCATAATCGTGGTAATCATTATTATATTGCGTCGCTGATAGAAAAGGCAACAATGAATGAAGAATGTTAATGTATAACTCCTACTTCATTGTTATTGCAGATGATAATGAATAAGCTGGTGGCTATATGACTACTCTCTTTGATCTTATAGATAAATGGACTCTGGATTCATGGGACCGCGGGAAAATCGAGTCAACACTGGAACAGGTAGCATCACCCTTCTATGATCGTAAGAAGGTGTTACTCATCTTAGATGATTTCTGGGATCTTTTAGAAATCATCGATGACCCATATGAGTTTATGACAGAAGATACGAAGAAACAGCAGGTTGAACTCTATCTCTCTGATGAATTCACTGAACGATGCGCTAAATCGATCAATCTTGAAGTAGTATCGGAGCCAGAGCTTCAGATCAGAGTCTTGAATGCGGATGAAATCGTAAATCAACATCCTGTTTGGTTCGATGAATATGACCCGATGACTTGGGATGAAGTGGAATCAACAATCAAGCGTGCGCTAGATGAAAAGTAAGAGTGTGGTGTAGATAAAATGAAAATATCTTTCTACGATCTATTAATTGAATGGACCAAAAAACCTTGGGATGACCTATTGGCTTTGGATGTTATGGAACAGATTCTCACTCCATTCAATGAACGCAAATTAAACTTCAAAGCAATTGAGCCAATTAGAAAGTTGATTGATGCTTTCTTTGATGGAATAGGACTCATCATGACTGACGAGGAAAAATATGCAGACCTCCTTAATCTGCTAGAAGACGAGGCTGTGAAACAAACTGCTGAGGCATTAATGCTTGATGTCAAAGATGGCCCTGACGTGAAGGTGACTGTTCTCACAATCGATATGTTCATTCAGGAACATCCGCAGTGGTTTGAGAAACCATCAGAAATGGACGATATGTTCTCAGATGTTATTGATTCATATAAAGGAAGAAAATGATTCAGTCTGTAAATTGGCTCACACTCAATTAGCAATTTTTCTTTTTTTAACTTGATTCAAGTTATGCAATGTTAACTGAGAATAAGATAGAGAAGTCTGGGGAATTACCCCAGCTTCTTCCGCAAATGAACTAATCTTGATACTCTTTCATGAAGCCCTCGCGTTGTTTCCATTTTTCTTCGAGGCGCTGCATGATTTGCCACATTCGATAGGTGTAGTTCCATGCTTCATCGAATTTTCCTTGATTCATTTCATCAAGGAACTCTTCAACAACATCATTGATAGCTCCGATGTCATCAATGATTACCGCATCGAATTCATAAACTCTATCGAGTTCTCTCTCATTGATTTTTTCCTTGCTTCCCCATGCAGCATAACCATAATCTGCATAGCGAATAGCTGACTCAAGCTTGTCTGTTAGAGCAAGCATCCGATCAAAGGTTTCCCAAGTCTTGGTGAGATTATAATCTACAACCATCATCTGCAGCTTCTCAAGGTCTTGTTTGACAAGCCTGAGCTGGTCCGCGAGGAATTCTCTGAGTACTTTATCTGCGGCACGACGTTCCTCCTTTTCCTGATAGCCATGCCATCCAGGAATATAGTGAGTAATAGTTCCAAAGAATCCGCCCTTGATGTCCCGAGCTGCTTTCTTGCGAATCCGTTTCGCAATTGGGTCAGTGACTTTGCCCATGTGCTGTTTCTCCTGAAAATATCTTCAACCCATATAGCGTAATACATGGGTTGTTCTAAGAGGATGTTGTCATGATTGCTTAAAAACAATCTGACTAAGTACGTCTTGTTATTGAGAGCGAAATATTTACTTAGAGTAAGTGATTTTTCTATTGAATGAGTTCACTTTCTTGACTCTTCTCATTCTACCAAGCTTTATTTCGCTAGATGCTTAAGAATTGGTTCTGCTGGAACCCGATTCATTTCTAACCCAATATCACTCTCAGTCATTCCCAGTGTCAATGCAAGGATTTGTGGATAAAGTAGTATCGGTAAATCGTAGACTTCTCCATATGAATCCTTCAGACCAAGTTGCTGTAAGTCCAGTTGGTTCGCACAAGCAGGACAAACAGTAGTTGCGAATACAGCTCCCGCATCTTTCATATCCTTGATTTTGTCTCGAGCGAGTCTGATTGCCAAATCCTCATTCACTGGGAGTACAGTCGCTCCGCAACATTGTTTCCATAGAGGATACTCGATTACTTTGGCTCCAGTCACCTGAACAAGATCCTGAAGCATCTCTGGATTAAACTCTGTAACATCATCCGGACGAAGAAGATGGCATCCATAATGAATAGCAATCCCAACTCCATCAAGTGGATTAGTCACTTTCTTGCGAATTTCTTCAAGACCAATGTCAGTATACAATGCTTCGACAAAATGCCGTGGTTTTACTGTGCCTTCAAAAGTTAGACTTTCCTTCTTCAATTCTGTATTTACAAAATCTCTCTGTTTGGAATCATGAAGTAATTGATGATAAACATCCTTTAGTGATCCGAAACATCCATTGCATGGTGTAACAATGTCGTGTCCCTTTCTCTCAGCCACAGCAAGAGTTCTGGCATTAACAAGTAACCATCCATAATAGTCGATTGCTCTGAGATTCGGACTTCCGCAGCAAGAAACATCTTCCAAATACTCTAATTCCATACCGAACGCTTCAGCTACTTTCAGGACTGAAACCTCATAGTTGGGGTAGTTAGCAGGAACACTGCATCCCATGTAGAGACTATATGTAGGCATTTTACTCACTTCCTCCAACAAGCTTGCTAGTTTGTGTTCCTTTCAAAATCCGTTTAATTCCCTCTTTCGAAAGACCGGGTACTTCTGGTTCTAAGCCAAGGTCCTCTCTTTCCCAATCTGCAGTTACTTCGTATAATTGGCCCTTCTCGAGCAAGTCTTTTGCCAATCCAATGATGTTCTCAGGTACATGCCTTTCTTTGGCAGCTAGATTCTTGCAATCGAAAAAGATGTCAGTGACTCTGACCTTCTGAGGACACCTCTCTTGGCATTGAAAGCAGGTGAGACATAACCAGATTTCGTTTGATGATAGAACTTCTTTTCGCATGCCAAGTAATATCATTCGTATCAATTGATGGGGTTTATATTCCCACAGATTTGCGATCGGACAGGATGCAGTACATGATGAACAGGCGAAACAGGCGTTCAAATCTTCACCATTAGGCATGCTCTTTATTTCTCTCCTGAAATTTGGATCCAAATCTTTCATTCTAATTGGTTCAAGAGAAATCATTTGGGATTCATTTCTTTGTTCACTCATTATCTCTCACCTGCTCTCCGATGATTGAGGGGCTGCTTGTCTCCTTCGATATGCTGCAATCAGACCGAATATTTCTGATTCAATCTGCTCAGTCGTATAGTGTTTGCGACTTGCAGCTCCAGTTGGACAAATCACCTGACATTTTCCGCAACCTGTACAAAGAAGTGAATTGACTTGGGCTAGTTGCGGTTGGTTTTCCCTATCCTGCAGAGTGATTGCATCGTACGGGCAGATTTTCACACAGAGACCGCATCCGATGCATAATTCCTCGTTAATGGTTGCTTTATCCATTGATACTCTGACTTTCCCAGCAAGAACATGCGAAGCAGCTGCACTCGCTGCAGCTTTTCCTTGAGCCACACTTTGAGGAATATCCATTGGACTCTGGCAAGCTCCTGCAATGTAAACACCTCTTGCCTTTGTACTAACAGGTTCAAGTTTTGGATGGAGTTCTTTCATGAATCCACCCTCGCTTCGGTCTACGCCAAGATGATGCGCTAGTTCTGCTGTGCCCTTGGAGGGGTCTACTGCCATCGTGAGTACTACAAGGTCAAAATTAAGTCTCATGAGTTGACCTGAACCTTGGTCAAAGAGACTAAAGCTAATAGTTCCATCCTCTTCTTCGATCATTTCACTCGGAAATCCTCTAGCAAATCGAACACCATGTTCTCTCACTCTCCGATAGAATTGTTCGTACTCTTTCCCACCAGCACGAAGTTCATGGTAGATGATCCATTGCTCTACTTCATCGTGATATAATCTATCCGTCATTTCAGCATGTCTCAGAGTGTACATGCATCCAAAGTTGCAGCACCATGGTCTACAACCTTCATCTCGCGAACCAGCACAATTGATGTAAGCAATCCGTTTTGGTTTCTCCTTGAATTCTGGTGGAATAAGGACCTCTCCTCCTGTTGGTCCTACCAAACTCAATAAACGGCCGTATTGTCCAGCTGTAATGACCCGCTTGAATTTTCCGCCTCCATACTCAGGTAATTCTTCCATACTAATCTCTTCAAAACCAGTGGCAGCAATTATCGCTCCCACTGTAAGTTCCACAATTTCCTCTTTCATACTGTGATCGATTGCATCTTTTGGACACGCTTCTACGCAGAGTTTACATTCACAACAAATTGCACATCCAAGACACCTCTCTGCTTCCTCTATTGCTGTTTTCTCTGAAAAGCCAAGCTCCACTTCATCAAATCCGCTGACTCTACTCTTCTTTGGTAATTTACGCATATGATGACGGTTTCCACCTGGTAGCTCATTATCTTCTAACTCAGGTCTTGGAGCACGAGGTAGTACATCTGGTCTACCTTCGTATAGATCCAATCCCTGGATATACCGATGTATTGATTTCGCCGCTTCATTTCCCGCGCCAACTGCTTCTATGACACTAGCAGGACCAGTTACTAGATCTCCACCTGCAAATACTCCTGTAGTACTAGTCTGCATGGTGATTGGGTCCACTTCAGGAGTGCCCCATAGTGTAAGTTCAAGACCTGCATGCGGTCCTATTGCGCTAACCTTTTGCCCAATAGCAATAATGATGGTGTCGACATCCATATCGAAATCTGAATCAGGAATCGAAACTGGTCTTCGTCTACCAGACTCATCAGGCTCTCCGAGTTTCATCCTTGAACATCTGAGACCGATAACACTTCCATTTGATGTTAAAACCTCAACCGGTTGTGTCAGTATCTGTAGTTTTACTCCTTCCTTTTCAGTATCATTGACTTCTTCTTGGATTGCTGGCATTTCGGCTCTGGAACGTCTGTACACTAGACTCACTTTCTCAGCGCCTAATCTCACCGCTACACGTGCGGCGTCAACAGCTGCATTACCACCACCTATCACCGCAACTTTCTTCCCGATTGACACCTTCTCATCTTTATTCACTCGCTCGAGGAAATCTAGGGCATGATATACACCTTTAGAGTCCTCCCCTTTTACTCTCAGCTTTGAGCTTTCAAGAGCTCCAGTTCCTAGAAAGACTGCTTGGAATCCTTGTTTCATTAGTTCTTCTATAGATTCTATTCTAGACCCTGTCTGTATCTGCACTCCGTGCTGCACTACTCTCTCAATCTCGTCCTGCAAAATCTTACGGGGTAATCGATGGTCCGGGATTCCAAATCTCATGAGTCCTCCTGCTTCTGAGTTGGCTTCAAAAATTGTGACCGGATATCCTAGAATGGCTAGTTGATATGCACATGCAATACCAGCAGGACCTGCCCCAACAACGGCTACACGTTCTTTCTTATCGATATTTGTTTCAACAGGTGCAATTTCTCCTGATTCTTGCTCATTGTCGTAAAGGAATCTATGCAGATTTCTTATACTCAGACTCTCATCATAAGTACCTCTCTCACATTCCTCCTCACACGCACTGAAACATACTCTTCCCAGGGAACCAGGGAATGGAATTGCTTCTCTAACAAGACTAAGTGCCTTCGCGTATTTCTTCTCATGAAGAAGAGTGATGAAACCTTGGCAACTAACATGGGCTGGGCATGAAATCTTACATGCTGCATGACCTAACTTCTCAATCGCAAATGTAGATGGTACTGCTTGAGGATATGGTTTGTAAGTAGCTTTTCGTTTAGAGAGTCCAAAATCGTGTTCATTTGGAGTAAGTACAGGACAAACCTCTCCGCAGTCACCACAGGAGTTACACTTCTCAGAATCAACAAATCGTGGTCTTTTACGGACTTTTACTTTAAAATTACCATAATCCCTCTCAACATCTACTACCTCAGAACAGGCTAGTATCTCTATATTCTTGCTCCGGTCAACTGCAGAAAGTTTTGGCGAAAGAATACACATGGAGCAATCAAGGGTTGGAAATGTTTTCTCGAGCTTCGCCATATATCCTCCAATCGCAACATTCCTCTCAATCAAAGTGACCTTGATGTCTTTCTCTGCTAGGTCGAGAGCCGCTTGAATTCCTGCTATGCCCCCTCCAATGACTACGGCATTCTTTTCGACTGGATATTCCTCAAAACCTATGTCCTCTAGATGTTTTGCACGTTCGATTGCTCCAGTAATCAAATCGTATGCCACTTCGTAAGCTTCCTCTGGATGATCTCCATGAACCCATGTATCATGTTCTCTGAGGTTCGCCTGTGCCAAACGAAATCTGTTAAGTCCGCTCTCCTCAAGGATTTCACGGAAAAGCTCCTCATGCAGTTTTGGTGTACAAGATGCGACAACTACTCCTGTTAATCCCTCTTCTTTTATAGTATCAGCAATTTTGGTTTGACCTTCCTTTGAACAAGTAAACATGTTCCATGTTGACAATTCTACACCAGGATATTCATCAAAATCATGAGCGAGTCTATCGACGTCAATTACTCCTCCGATATTACTTCCACAGCTGCAAATGAACACACCAATCTTTTCTTTCTTCTCTTTGCGCGGCATTATCTAACTCACCTCTAATCTTCCCCTAATGGGACTTGGTCCTAGTTTTCGAATTCTTTCAGTGAAATCTTCAACAATCTTGGCGAACTTAATTCCCATTGCTGCTGATGCTGAATCAATATGGACTCTACCACCTAGCCCTATCTCTTCAAAGAGATCTGACCAGAATTTAACAAAGTCGTATTGCATGAAGTTACCTGCTTTGGGACTGTCACCACCATAATGACACTCATTCAAGAGACAACCTGTGACCAATACACCATCAACCCCTTCCTCCATGGCTGTCATTATGTGGATTGGTTCTACTGCTCCACTACACGGGACTCTGATTGTCCTTATGTTTGTTGGATAATGAAGATGCATCAATCCAGCGAGGTCTGCTGCAGCGTGGGAACATTCCCAGCATACAAAACAAAGTATGAATGGGTCCCAGTCCTTTAGGTCTTTAATTGGAGGGGGGCTTTCAACCTCGCCAATAATCTCCGGGAGTAAATACCTCTTTTCTAGTTCTAAGCAATCTTCAGGACAGGTATCAATACATTTGCTGCAGGCAATACATCTCTCAGCCGACCAGGAAATCGATCCGTATCCCGGAAGGTCTGTAGGAACTGGAATTGCCTGGACATCACCACTAGTTTGCAATGTCTGGAGTAGTGTAACCAACGCCTCTCTATTTTTAGATCTGAAACCTTCCATTGGCACTGTTACTCTTAGATAGTCAGGTAGTTGCATCGTCATGTCAAAATCCAATGCTAATGGCTCACAAGCTTCTATACATTTCTTACAAGCACTACATGTCTGAGCCGAATATTTTATTGTTCCAAATCCTTCAACATTTTGAGGAACTTCAATATCTTTTGTTGGTGTCCTAACTGCAATATGACGTATTTTATTCAAGAGCTTTTCATGCTTTTCCATTTTATGACACCTCCTCCTGTATCTTGTTTGGTAACGCTGCTATCATGTAAGTGACTTTTACACGGTTTGGGTCTTGTCCAATTTGCTCAAGCATATCTCTCGTTAGTTCAACCACCATGTCAGAAATTTTGTCACCTGTTTGATGATGACATCCCCCAGATTGGCAATGTGCGACGATGACACGTTCCGCTCCCACTGCGAGGCCTTTCAAAATTTCAATTGGTGAAACCATTCCTGCGCACGGAAATTGAAGGACATATGATCCTGTAGGATATTCTTTACCCGCGAAGCCTGCTTGGTCGATAGACGCATTTGCACACTCGCTACAAGCATATACCAGCGTAAAAGGGGTATCCTGTTCGAGTCGCTTGTGCGTTGTACCAATCATTTCAAGACGAGCAAACCAACTATCTTTTCCATGCGATTGAAACTCGATTGCTCTCGTAGGACAAACTGAAACACAAATTCCACAGAATTCGCAATGAGTTGGAATATGTTGTACTTTATCATCAACCAGACGTAATGCGTCATTAGGACAGGCTTCGATACATGCTTTGCATACATCGCAACTTTCCTCATTTATGACTGGTATCCACCCTTTTCGTTCAATCGGAGATCTGATAATTTTCAGAGATTCAAAAACCGCATTCTGAGCTGAAGAGATTGCATCATTGAGGCTCATTGGCATTTTCGTGTTTCCGGCTACGAATATTCCGCGACGTGATGTCTGTACGGGTTTCATCTTACTATATCGTGTTTTGATGAATCCATCAAGATCTAGTTCTAAACCTAGTTTTTCAGCGAGAGTATATGTTCCTTTTCTCGGTACTATGATTGGCTGAATAGCAATTATGTTAACATCAATTTCTCTGTCAACTCTCTCCAGAGTGTTTTCTATGATGCAATTGAATCCATTGCCAATTTCGCTTATTCTTTTGAGAGCACCCCTGATGAAAATCACTCCTGCTTTACGAGCTGACCTATAGAGTTCTTCATCCTCGGTGTAGATGTCTTTGTGAACCACAATCACCGTGTGATTCCGTTTGGCTGCTATCCTTGAGACTCTAAGGATATCGCTACCTTCGACCTTCCTATTCATATGTTCTGGATCCAAAGCAATCAAGATCTTACTATCTTTGAGATTTGCAATAACGTCCGTTAATTCCGATGTCAATATTACTCGTTCTGATTTTCCATAATGAAATTTCTTAGCAATCTTTGGCTCTTTTCGCTCCGGATTGGAAGCAACGATAATCGCTCCGCATAGGATAATCTCTGGCGTTTCCGTGTCTGTATCAAGTGCTACCCTAAATCTACCAACATGTCCTTCAATCCCATTGATGTTGCATTGAATCCGTTTAGCTTTCTTGGTAGTTTTCAATAGCTTGTCGATTTCGGTTTTGAGTATTTCTTCATCTGCCATGAATTTACTATATTCCAGATAATTGTCATTTGTCCACTCAGGAGGTTCTATTAGAGTTACACCGATTCCTAGTTTCAGCAAATCCGAGGTGGCCTTTAGTCCTGCAAGACCGCCTCCTATTACGAGTACATCATTCAGGGTTTCATCTTTCACCTCAGTTTTTTGATTAAAGAAATCTAAATGCGTAGCTGCATCTGATAATAGGACAACAGATTTGTTTGTAGCACCATCTGGATTGTCTGAATGTACCCACGCAACGTGCTCTCTTAGAGGCACATATTCTATATACTCGCTTTTCAAGTGTCGAGAGATTGGAACTTCAATTATCTGTGATGTACAAGCACCTATGACAAGTCTATCCTCTGAATCGATTTCTTGTGCGAGTGATTTGAGCCCCTCCTCAAGACAAAGTGCATCTACAATTTTTACTTCATCAAAGAGTTCTTCTGTTTCTTTCAATATCTTCTCGAATTGTAGAACCTTGTCTATCGTTTTGTTGCATGTGCATAGATAGAGCTTCTTCATTTAGTTCCCTCCCTCTAAATCAGTATATACTTGAAGCGCAATAGAATTCGCTTCTGCTATACTTGTTGGTATATCCATTGGTCCTGTTGCGGTACCACATGCGTAAATCTTCCCCCTTTCACTTGTTTGATTACTAAATCCATTTTGACCATAGTATCTTTTCAATGCATCATTTTGAGGTCCAAGAGATTCCAGCGCCGACGCGAGAGCGACTATATCTGATTCTATCTCGATAAGTGATTGTGATTGAGTATCTTCAACTACAACCACGGGATGGTCATTTTGTATTCTAATCCTATCTGGTTTTCCTCTCACAAACTTAACTCCCATCTCCTGCGCTCTATGAAGATATTGTCTACTTGAATGAGGAACTCGTAGGTCCATAAAACAGGCAGTGACCTCAATTCCTTTTTGTCTCAACAAGATTGCATGCTTCAGACTATAGGTGCAACATGCTTGAGAGCAGTACTCCATCGCGTTAAGGTCTCGACTACCTGCACACATTATCATAGTCACATGCTTTGCCTCCTTTCCAGTAGCAGTAACTATTTTGCCACTTGTTGTACCAGTGGGATCAATTAACCGTGCCAGCTCTCTCTGTGTCATGACATCCTCTGAACTAGAATAGACATAACCTGGTAGATCAGATGGATTTCGTTCATCTACACCCGTGGCCAATACAATTGCATCAGCTTTGATTGTTTTCGATTTTGATTTCTGTTCAAGGTCTATTGCATTAACTCCGCACACCTCAATACACTTTCCGCATTTCGTACAATTCTCTATGTCAACGACGGGAGCTAAGGGTACACCTTGAGGTATTGGTCTGTAGATTGCTTTTCGCTTTCCATTGCGAATGCCATATTCATCCTGTACTTCTACTTCACAGACCTTTATACATTCAAGACATACAACACATCTATCTAAGAGAACATATCGAGGATGAATGAAGAACGAAACCGCAAACAAACCGCC
>Ga0315553_10001467_pt1 | contig 19470 bp, 16 predicted proteins | sample SalMarSW160140MG_FD_203099 | JGI IMG/M metagenome (GOLD analysis project Ga0315553, IMG submission 203099) | Salt marsh sediment microbial communities from the Plum Island Ecosystem LTER, Massachusetts, United States - Salt Marsh Sediment SW1601-40 ... | reverse complement strand
TCCTCGGCGGTGAGGGTCTCCCCTGCCGGCGAAATCTGCATCTGGCTGGCGCCGAGGGGATGCTTGACCTCGTAACTCAGCGAATTTATCGCTAGACCGCCTAGCCATACAAAACGGAAATTCGTCGCTGCCGCTACCATCTCAAGCGGTGTGTAGAATTCGAGCCACACCCCGCTCGTCTCCGTCTCAACCCTGATCGTGGCGATATCGCCTGTAACCGTTCGCGTCCAGGTGACACGGTCATCCAGAGATCCATCAGGATACCAGGCCGCGACGGCATGCGGCTCGCCTACGCCGGCCGGGATCGGAAGCTCGACGACCGCCGGGAGTTCAACACTTGAATCGAGACGTGCAAGGTAGATGACAAGTGCACTTGGGCGATCATATTCAGGCCAGATCGCGATCTCGAGGCTTTCGAGCGCGGTTTCGTCCTGCGCCTGGACTGGGATTATCGCCAGCCCTGCCAAGAGTACGACCAAGATGATTTTTTGGATGGCTGCTTTCATGCTAGGCCCTGCGATAGTATAGGACCAGCGCTGCAACAACCAGGAGCGCAAGCCCTCCAAAGATGACCAACCTGGAGTGGGTAGTCCGTGGGCTGGCGTGGATCAGAAACCGTTGCTGGCCCAATGTAAGAGAGCCAGAATCGCCCCTGTGGAAACTCCTTGGGTGGGGAGTCGGGTGCAGGCAGATCGATGACGGAGATAGTGAAGACCCCGCCAAATTCACCTGCTTGAAATCGGGGAGAAAGGAACCAGACCGCCGCACCATCTGAACCGGCCATGAAGACCGCCATCGACATAGCCCACATGTAATTAAGGAATTCCCGGCGGCTCAGCGGCAATCGATTGGTGACACCCAGTTCAACCGGCGCCTGAGCAACCGCCTCGGTCATCGATGCACTCCTTCGGCTTAGTAGGATTGTTCAGGGCGTAAGCGCAGGGGATGCAGCTTGACCCCAGGACACCGCGCTATTTGTAACATAGGTAACTAGGACTGTCAAATTCGGCTAATTTTGGTCTGAGATTATCCATCGCAGCCCGCCAGGTCGGTATAATAGGAGGCCATGGAGGACCTCACCTTGCAAGCACCGATCCTGATTCAGACTACCGATACGTTGGCGGACATGGTCCGGAGGCTTAGAAGAGAACCGCGCCTGGCGCTCGACACAGAGTCAAACAGCCTGTTTGCTTACCAGGAACAGGTCTGCCTGATCCAGTTCTCGATACCGGACGCCGATTACCTCGTCGATCCGCTCATACTGAAGGATCTCAGCTCGCTCGATCCGATCCTGCGCGATGTTGCTATCGAGAAGGTCCTGCACGGTGCCGAATACGATGTACTCTGCTTGGCCCGCGATTTCGATTTTCGTGTGCAAAACTTGCTCGATACGCGCGTCGCCAGCCGGACTCTAGGCTGGCCCAAATCCGGGCTCGGTGACCTGATCGAGCAGGTGTTCGGAGTGAAGGTCAACAAGCGCTTCCAACGCGCCAACTGGGGGCAACGACCACTCAGTCAGGAGATGCTTGATTACGCCCGATTGGACTCCCACTTCCTGCTGCCACTAAGAGAAACACTTGTACAGGGGTTGGAGGAGATGGGACGCTGGGATGAGTGTCAGGAGCTTTGCCGGCACATGAGCGATCCGCCCCAGTGGGAGAATGGTTTCGATCCGTTTGGCTTCTGGCGCATTACCCACGCCCGCGACCTTTCTCGACAGCAAATGGCCATCCTGCGCGAACTCTATCTCTTCCGCGATCAGGAAGCTCGCCGCCTAGACCGCCCTCCTTTCAAGATCATGGGGGATCAGGTCCTGATGGCGATAGCTCGCGCAAAGCCCGGGGATGGAACATCCCTGAGCGAGGTTCAGGGTGCGCCAAGGAAACTTACCCAGCGCTATGGAACGAAACTATTAAAGGCGGTTGAACGCGGCCTGAAAGCCCCGCCGCCTCGCAGGCCGCGCATGCGCGGCCTGGACGAGCATGCCCAGCTCCGCTTTGAGGCACTGCGCGAGTGGCGGAAAAAAGTGGCACGCAAGCGCAAGCTTGAATCAGATTTAATCCTGCCACGTGATCTGATGCTCAGTCTTGCACAGGATCCCCCCAAGAACCTTGGCCAGCTGCAGAAGCGAATGGCACCCCTGGAATGGCGTTTCCAGACATACGGCCGTGATATCCTGAAAACACTTTCTGAATCTTGAATAGAGGCATCGATGCAAATCACCTTCCATGGGGCAGCCCAAACCGTCACGGGTTCAAGGCATCTAATCGGCTTGAATGGAAAACGCCTGCTGCTCGATTGTGGGCTCTACCAGGGCCGGCGCAAGGAAACCTATGAGCGCAACCAGAACTTTCCTTTTGACGTGACGACGATCGATGGCGTGATCCTCTCCCATGCGCATATCGACCACTCTGGCAACCTGCCAAATATGGTCAAGCAGGGGTACGCCGGCCCGATCTTCGCCACCAATGCGACCGCCCACCTGACCGACATCATGACCCGCGATTCAGGACATATCCAGGAGTCCGACGCCGAGTTTGTCAATAAACGCCGGGCGAGGAAGGGTGAACCCCCAATCGAGCCACTCTATACCGCGGAAGATGCGGCCCGGTCTGCCCGGCAGCTTGTCTACCGCCAGTATGACACGGCCTGGGAGCCCATTCCCGGCGTTCAAGCGCGGCTGGTAGAGGCGGGGCACATCCTTGGGTCAGCAGCGGTGGTGCTCGAGCTCGAGGAAAATGGACGCCAGGTGCGGTTGATGTTTTCCGGCGACATCGGACGCCGGCTGATGCCGATCGTCCGCGATCCGGTCATGCCGCACGATATCGATTACCTGATCCTTGAGAGCACGTATGGGGACCGCTCACACGATGAACCGCCTCGGGCCTACGAAGCGCTGCAGGAAGTCGTTTCCCGCACGGCCGCCCGCGGTGGGAAGATCATCATCCCCGCCTTCGCCGTCGGCCGAACACAGGCGCTGGTCTACTACCTGCATCAGATGATCAACCGCCACGAGATCCCGCAGATACCGGTCTTCGTCGACAGCCCGCTGGCGGTCAACGTGACCGACATCTTCCGCGAGCATCCAGAGTGCTTTGACATGGAAGCGACCCAGTTCATGCATGATGATCCCAACGGCGCGGCGCTGGGCTTCGATCTGCTCACCTACACGCGCTCGGTCGAGGAGAGCAAGGCGATCAACGGGATTAAAACCCCGGTGATCATCATCTCCGCCTCAGGCATGGCCGAGGTCGGACGCATCCTGCACCACCTGCGCAACAACATCCACGATCCACGCAACACGATCCTGATCACCTCGTGGATGGCACCCTACACCCTTGGGCGGCGGCTGCTTGAAGGGGAGAAGACCGTGCGCATCTTCGGCGAGGAATATAAAGTCAAGGCTGAAGTGGCGAACATCAATGGTCTCTCAGCCCACGCCGATCAACCCTTCCTGCTCGAATATGCAAAGGCTTCTGCCGGAACGCTACGCGGGGTCTTTCTGGTCCATGGCGAGAGCAAACCAGCCATGGCGCTGACGGAGAAATTGAGGGAAGCCGGGATCGAGAACATACATTACCCAGAGATGGGCGAGCGCGTGGAACTCTGAAATACTCGCGGTTATAATGGGGCCTCCCGGAGAGGTGCCGGAGTGGTTGAACGGGGCGGTCTCGAAAACCGTTGTGGTCCATCCGGGCCACCGTGGGTTCGAATCCCACCCTCTCCGCCTGGCGCATATCTTCTAAATCGCCCTGCTTATGCAGGGCGATTTGCTAAGCTTTCATCGCCATTGAACCTTCATTCACTTCCGAAGAATCACATAGCTGGTCAAAGCAGGGGCGCATCGCGGTGCGCCCCTACTGGGCTATAGATCAGGGTATCTATAGCATACAGGTTGCGTTTTATCCATACGCGTGAGGGCACGGCGGCGCCGAGCCTCTACCACCATTCTTTGGCTGGTACGCGTAGGGGCGACCGGCCGGTCGCCCCTACGAATAGATCTTGCGATACACAGAACGGAGTTCAGGTAGCGGTTGCAAGCCCTTCCAATTGTTCCAGATCGCGCTCAAGCACGTCAAACCCGCCCTGCCAAAACGACCGGGCATACATATCGATCCCAGCCCGAGTCAGGATCTCCTCCGGGGAGGCCGAACCACCGGCGCTCAAGAGCTCGATGTAGCGCGGTTTGAAGGAGTCGCCTTCCTCACGATACTGTTGGTAGAGCGACAAGACGAGCAGCTGCCCGAAGGCATAGGCGTACACATAGAAAGGCGCGAAGTAGAAATGCGATATCCCGACCCACTCCACCTGGAAATCATCGCTCAGGTCGAGCGAGTCACCGAACTGCGCCTTGAGATTCTGCAGGTAAACACGGTGCAGGTCATCAACCTGCGCCCCCTGGGCGATCAGCTCATGCGCTTCCTTTTCGAACATGGCGAAGAACGATTGGCGCATGATGGTCGCATACGCATCCTCCATGCGCTTAAAGAGCAGGTCGCGTTTGACGGCCTCGTCCGATTCCGTCGCCAGAATTTGATCGACCATCATCATCTCGCCAAAGGTTGAAGCGGTCTCCGCCAGCGGAAGCGACGCGCTCTGCGTAAGCGAGCTGTGATCAGAGGCCAGCATTGAGTGGATAGCATGTCCCAGTTCATGCGCCATCGTCGCTACGTTGCGCGGCTGGCCGGCGAATGTCTGCAGCACCCACGGCGTCAGGTCGGGTGTGATCGTTGAGCAAAAGGCACCGCCGCGCTTGCCGCTACGTACCTCTGAATCGACGTGGCCCTCATCGAAGACACGCTGGGCCAATTCGCCGAAGCGCGGCTCAAAACGATGGAAGCTACCCAGGACCATCCCCACCGCCTCACCGTAATCGTAGGTTTTTTCGGCTTCCGCGACAGGAGCGTAGAGATCATAGCGGCGTAGATGATCGATCCCCAGAAGGCGAGCCTTCAAGCCAAAGAAACGGTGGAAGAGGGGCGCGTTCTCTTTGCAGACGTCGAGCAGCGTCTCGACAACTTCGTCCGGGATGTGATTCCCCAGATTGCGCATCGAGATCGGCGAACTGTAACCACGCAGATCCAAACCTTCGCTGCGCCAGTCCCGGACGATGTATTGGTAGATCTGGCCCAGGATCGGAGCATCTGTTTCGAAGACCTTGAAAAGCGACTGATAGGCAGCGGCCCGCAAGCCCGGGTCCGGGCTGTAGCGGTAGACCTGCAGCTCCTCCTGGTTGAGAACCTTCTTCTCGCCATCGACCTCGATCGTGAACATGTAGCGGTTGGTGATGGTTGTGTAAAGGCTTACCAGTGCGTTCGGCCCGTTTACATCCTTCAGGTTGATGACCTTTTCTTCAGGCTCAGAAAGCGTGTAGGGCTTCTGTAGGCGCAGCGCCTCCAACCAATAGCGGAAATCTCCAGCGAAAGTCAGCAAGCGTTCGGCGGGTTGATCCTCCAGGCCTTTCCACCACAGCTTAAAGAACATCGTGCGGTTATCAGCCTCGGCCGCCAGCTGCATCACCTTTGCTTGGAAAGCTTGCACAGCTTGATCCTGCGTGTCTCCCGAAAATAGAAGGCTGGCGTAGCCCGCCAGCCGGCTTAGCGCACGATCGATCGCTTCATAGGCTTGCAGGATCTCAGAGAAATCCTCGCCGTCCAGCTCCGAGACGAGTGTCTCCCGATAAGAGCGGAAGGCCTCGATCGCTGACTCGAGCTCGATCTGCGCGGTCTTAACCTCCGGTGCATCAATCGCTGGAAAGAGGTCTAACAGGCTCCAACGCGTTTGCTTGTAGGCAACCGTATCCGTCATGCTACTCTGCTCCTGTTCGCTTGCGTCTTGGGTTGATTGATAGCTAAATGTTAAAACGGACGTGCACGATATCGCCGTCCGCAACCTTTCCTTCCCGGCCTTCCACCCGCAATTTTCCCTGCTTACGCGCTTCTACCAGTCCTCCCAACTCAACCAGTATATTCCAGGGGATCACCTCGGCCCGGATAAAACCGCGCGCAAGATCGGTATGGATAACTCCCGCCGCATCGAGGCAGGTTGAACCAGCGGGAAGCGTCCAGGCCCGCACTTCATCCTCGCCAACTGTGAAAAATGAGATCAAGCCCAGGTGCTCATAGCTGGCCCGGATCACTCGTTCCCGCCCGGGGTCTGCAATGCCGTATTCCTGCATGAAGGCCGCTTCTTCCTCCGGCGCCAACTGAGCGATCTCCATTTCCAGTTCCCCTTGCAAGCCCATCAAGGGTTGTCCCGCAGCAGCCGCTCCCAGGTCGGGCATTGCCTGTCCTTCGCCTAGGTTAACCAGCACCAGCGCCGGTATCAAGCTCACCACTCCAAAACCCTTGAAGACCGTGTGCTCAGCTGGCGAAAACTGGGCCTCGCGCAGCGGCTGCTCCGCCTCGAGTGACACCATTGCCCGCCGGAATAGATCGATCTCACGCTCTACCGTCCCCCGGTCACGGCCGCCGCGTTCGCGCTCCTCTTCAAGCCGGCCAAGCCGGCGCTCTACCGTCAGCATGTCGTGCAGCAGGAATTCCGCACTCAGCGCTTCTAGATCCCGGGCCGGATCAACCGAACCAAGCGGGTGAGGAACCGCATCCGCCTGGAAAGCGCGCAGCACGAACAACAGCCCGTCCATCTGGCTGAGCGTGTTCAGCAAGGCGCCAGGAAGCCCTTCCTCCCCCGCACCGACCGCGAGCCCGCCGATATCGGCATAGGTCACCTTTGCATAAGTTGTCTTCTTGGGGTGGTAGATCTCGGTTAACGGCTGCAGGCGCGGCTCGGGGACATCGACGGCCGCGTTATGGATTTCAACACGGCCGACGCCTTCCAGCCCACCCGTTGGCAAACTGCTCCGGGTGAGCGCATTGAACAAGGTCGTTTTCCCGCAGGCTTCGAAGCCAATGATTCCCAATCGCATAAGCAGCGTTGCTGCGCGCCTACGCGGCGCGCCCCGTTTTCTTGACCATGAGGTTCCGTTTGACTATACTTGCCGAGCGCCGGAGTGGCGGAACTGGCAGACGCGCGCGACTCAAAATCGCGTTCCTTCGGGAGTGTGGGTTCGACTCCCACCTTCGGCACCAGCGATTATAGCATAGCGACCCCGGCCCTTCCGCCCGTTGCCGGGGTATTCTTCATTGTTGCCCGGGGACCCCCTCTGTGGCACAATGCCCGCGGATTGTGCCAGGAACCATCATGAAACTACCCATGCGCATCTTGACTGGAATTCTGCTCGGTTTGCTTCTCGGCTTGCTCTATGGCTGGGTGATCCGGCCGGTTGAGTACGTCGACACCACTCCCGATGCGCTGCGAGCGGATTACCGCGCCGATTATATCTTGATGGTCGCAGAGGCCTACGCTTCCGATAGCGATCTCGATCTCGCTCGGGTCCACTTGGCCGCGCTCGGCCCCCGACCGCCGGTCAGCCAGGTGGTGGAGGCAATTGATTTCGGTTTGCAGCACGGTTATACACAGCTCGATCTTGAGACTTTAAACCGGCTGGTAGTCGATCTGCGCGCCATCCCCCCCTCGGCTGAGATCGAATCTCCATGAAACCTATCCGACTGTTCCCTTTCTTCCTGGGCGCACTGATTGGTATCGCGGCTGGCCTGTTCTACAGTTGGACCATCAACCCGGTGGAATACGTTGACGCGGCACCCGCTTCGCTTCGTGCGAGCTTCAAGGAAGATTACCTATCACTGATCGCCGCTTCGTATGATTACAGCTCGGATCTCCAGCGCGCCCGGGCCAGACTTGCAGATCTGCAACTGGAAGACCCTGCCAGCGCGCTCAGCCGGCTAGCCCAGAACCGGCTTGCGGCCGGACGCCCGCAGGCCGAGGTCCTGGCGCTCGCCCAGCTTGCAGCCGTGCTTGGGGAGCGCCCGGCACCCCTGACGAGCCCTGGGGTGGAGCAGCCTGCGACCACAACCCCGGCCCCCAGCCCGACAGCGACAGCCACGGCGACCAGGACGCCCACCCAGGCGCCCTCCCCCACGCCCGGCGCACCTTATACGCTTCGAGAACAAAACGAGGTTTGCGATTCCGATTTAGGAGAGGCCCAACTGCAGATAATCGTGCTCGACGCATCCGGCGATGGCATCCCGGGAGTCGAGTTGCAGGTTATCTCGGATGTAGGGCAGGACCGCTTCTACACTGGCCTGAAACCAGAGCTTGGTCCCGGGTACGCCGATTTCACCATGCAGCCAGGCGTAACGTACTCCCTGCAGCTTAGTGGAGGGCGAAGCCCGATCTCCGGGCTGACTGCACCGGACTGCACAGCGAGCGATGGCAGTAGCTACCCGGGTGCATGGTTGCTCACCTTCGAGCAACCGTCACTGCCTTGAAACGGGCGCTGAGGGGATAGGAAAACGCCCGGGGATCTTCACTCCGGGCGTGTTGCCGCTTTTCGTTTCAGGGTGCGCTACCCTTCCTGCTCACCCTGCTCAGGCTCATCCTGGCTCACATCCACTTCAAGCTCTGGACCAAGGCCGATATCAAGCTCTTCCTCCATGGTGATTTTGCCACGCAGGAACGCGCCCTCCTGTGTGGAGAAAGAAGTCGTGATCACGTCACCCCACACCCTGCCGGAACTTGTAATTTCGACCCGCTGAGCGATGATATCCCCCTTGAGGGATCCCGATACGATTAGGGTTGAAGCACGCAGTTGCTTGCAGGTCACCCGTCCGCTCTCACCGATGACGACAATCCCCCGCAGCCCGATTTCCCCATCGAAAGCCCCATCGATCCTAACCCCTCCCGTGCCTGTAAGCTCACCCTGCATGGACAGGGAAGAACCCAGCACCGAATCCACTCGCTCCGATTGGGCCTCCACCTTCACCTTGTGGTCATCGGGTCTGCGAAACATACAACGCCTCCATCGGAAAACTCGAGCTTAACGCCCGCTCCAGTTCATGTCAATTCCCACGATCTCGGGCTCACGCCTCCAGCATGTCGTTCATGCTCGGAAGCCCTCCGGCAGGCCCAGCCTCTCGTACAGCCTGCAGGATCGCGGCCTGAACCGCTTCCGCCGCATAGGCGCCTACCGTGTTCACATCCACCGAGGCCTTACCGGTGGAAAGCACAAAGAGCGTGTCACCATCGAGCATCGTGTGCGCCGGCCGGATCGTGCGGGCGAGACCGTCCTGCGCCATCTGGGCCACGAAGTTGGCCTCATTCTTTGTAAGGCGAGCGTTTGTGGCCACAACCCCGATAACCGTATTGCCGCGTGACGCCAACTTCAAAGCCAGCTTACCGGCCGGTTTGAGCATCAGGGCCTGTGTATCCGCGAATGGCCCCTGCCCTCCCAGCGAAACCGGCCCGACCTGGATCGCGCGCGTCCCGGCCAGAATGAAGCCATTTTTCGGATCGACCACATCCCCCAGCGCGTTCACAGCCACGATCGCCCCCACGCGCACGCCGCGCCCAATCTCGATGCTGGACGTGCCGATCCCGGACTTGACTGCCGCGGCCATCCCCATGATCTTGCCCACGCTTGCGCCCATCCCGGCCCCGGCGTTTCCCTCACCCGGATGTGCATCCGTTGCGCTCTGGCAGGCGGCATAACCCATCGCCGCATCCGGACGAACGTCGGATGACCCAAGCGCCAAATCAAAGAGAACCGCAGCGGGCACGATTGGAACCTTCGCTACCTGGACATCAAAGCCTATCCCGTGCTCCTCCAAGTAACGCATCACACCACTAGCAGCGTCGAGCCCGAACGCCGATCCTCCACTTAACAGCACAGCGTGCACCTTTTCAACCCGGTGCAGCGGCCGCAGCAGATCGGTCTCGCGTGTGCCCGGCGAACCACCGCGCTGATCAACGCCGCCTGTGGCGCCACCCATACACAGGATGACCGTGCAGCCCGTCAAGGCCTGGGGATCGTCGGCATGCCCGACCTCGATCCCGGGCACATCGGTAATGGCATGAGTCAGTCTCTTCATCTCGCTCTCGAATCCGGGTTGGTTCAGCCCAGCTTATAGCCAAACTTGCGCAGCATTGCCTGGCGCTCGATGACTTCCGCCTCACCTTCGACTCCCTTGGGTGAGCAACCATCGACCACACCCAGGACGGCGCGTCCATCTCCGCTCTCCACCAGCACCACCTCAACCTGGTTGGCTGTGGCGCAGAAGATCCGGCAGACCTCCGGCACGGCTTTTACCGCGTTCAGTACGTTGATCGGGAACGCGTTCTTTAAGAAGATCAGGAAGCTGTGTCCGGCAGCGATCGAGAGCGCGTTCTTTGTCGCCAGATCGATCATCTCCGGCGAGGTACCGCTCGTGCGCACCAGCGCCGGATCCGACGCCTCGCAAAAAGCCAGTCCGAATTCGATCCCCGGAACAGCGCCGACGAGCGCCTCGTGCAGATCCTCCACAGTCTTGATGAAGTGCGACTGGCCAAAGATCATGTTGACAGAATCAGGTTTCTCAATCGTGACGCTCAATAAATCCATCTCATCCTCCGCTAGCATTCTTCATGCTGAACAGGCCATGTCAATGGTAGCACAGTCGATAGCGGCTGCCGGCGGTGGGTTGTATACCCGCGTTTCCCCTGATCCGGCTTGATAGAATCTTGAGCATCCACGACCCCAGGAGTCTGACCGGATGCAAGACCTCGCCCTCTTTCCTCTTCACTTCGTTCTCTATCCGGGGATGCCTATCCGCCTAAATGTTTTCGAACTACGCTACAAGCGCATGCTGCAAGAAACGCTTGGCAGGGACCGTACGTTCGGGGTAGTGTTGATCAAAGAGGGTGTCGAAGCCTTCGGGCCAACACCCGAACCCTTCCAGGTCGGGTGCCAGGCCGCCATCCGCAAGATCCAACCCCTGCAGGATGGACAAATCAACCTGCTGGCTGTGGGGCAGCAGCGTTTCTGGATTTCCAGCCTCACCCAAGTGGAGCCATTCCTCAAGGGGCAGGTCGAACCCTTCCCACTCAGTGGATGCATGACCCCGGACTTCGATCCCCTCCGAACGCGCATCCGGGGGAAACTGGTTCGCTACATACAGAAGCTAGGCCGTTTACGCGAGGATGCCCTCAAAGTGCCCGAGTTGAGTATCGATCCAAAAATGCTCGCTTTCAGCGTGTGCAACCTGCTCCAGCTACCGCTGGAGGAGAAACAGGCTTTGCTAGAAATCCAGAACCTCCTGCCGCTGCTCAATGCGCTCGACTCGATCCTAGGGCGCGAGATCGCACTATTTAAGGCGCTGCTGCAGCGTGGTCCGCTGGAGATGATGGGCGCTTTTGGTTTGAATTGAGTCCAATTCAATCAGCCGTCAACCTTCAAGAGTTGTTGTAAAGCGCTTCTGATCCGTTGGTTTAAGTTTCTTCGCCGCCAGCTTTAGAGTGGCCTTCGCCGGATACGCCGGATTCTGCGCAGCCTTCTCCATCAGGAACTCCCGACCCATCTCATAAGAACGGTTGATGAGCTCGCGCAGCGCCCAATCAACCGCTTTGCGAATGTACTTCTCGTTATCATCGAGCAAACGCTCGCACATCTTCAGAGTCCGTGTATCGAGCGATCGTGCCAGCTTCTTGTCAAATCCTGCCCGGCGCAGCAGGACGGTTGAGACGATCGCCACCCGCCGGACCCAGAAATTGTCATCCCCAACCCAGCTCTCGAGCTGATCCATGTAAACCGCATCCTCGGCCAGGGCCTGGCCAGAGAGAGCGGCGCAGAGCTGATCGCACGTTTCCCAGTCATGCACATCAGGGAGAAAAATCTCCACCATGTACCAGCGCTCCTGCGGTGTAAGTTTCTTCATACGCGCCAACATAAACAGGGCGATCATGCGGTGTTCCCGGCTGCCACGCCCCCAGCACCTACGGGCCAAGTCAAGCAAGAATTCCGCTTCTCCCCGGTAAGCCCCGGCGATCTGCGCCGCCAGCGTGCGCAGTTGGGGAACACGCACACCGATCACTTCCCCTACTCCGGGGACGACCGTGCGCATATCCTCTAGATACCCCACATCCCCTCCCAGAACCCGCAGTGCCTCGTCCAGCCGAACAAGTATCTCCTCTGGCTGGCTGTCTTCCGACAGGTTGAGTTCAAATTGCCTGGATTCAGTCATCACTCAGCTCCATCGTAATCTGCTCACCGGCAGCCGCCTGGCTGCTTGCGAAGTCCGCCTGGACACCCATGAGCGATGCAAATTGGCGTACGCTCTCCGGGCTGTGGCCAGCGAAGTGATTGTTGAAAAAACCGTACACATCGACCCCGCTCGACAGAAAGCCTGCCACTCGCTCCGACCAGAGTTTCAGCTCTTCAGAACGGTCGATCTGGATGCGGTCAAAGTGCTCGATGTCCTTCCGCCGGCCAAGCCAGCGGATCACGGTAAAGTCGGCCGTGATCCAATCCAGGCGCGGCATGTAGTGCAGGTCCTGCAGGACCAGTGCTATATTGCGCTCGGAAAGCAGCTCGCCAAAATCGGGTGTCAACCAGCCCCGATTGCGAACCTCCACGGCGTAGCGTGGGCCATCTGGCAGGCCTGCCAGGAATCCTTCCAGCCGGTCCTTCAGATCAGGCGTGAAATCATAGGCGAACTGCAACGTGAGGACGGCTAGCTTATCCCCCAGGGTCTGCATCGTCCCGACGAATGCCTCGGCGTCACCCTGCGCCCGGTCGAGTTTCTTCTCGTGCGTGATCAACTTGGGGAACTTGGCTGCAAAGCGGAAATCCGGTGGTGTACGCTGGCGCCAGCCGGCGACCGTCGTCGCGCGCGGAGCACCGTAAAACGTGGAGTCGATCTCGACGATCTTGAAGCGTTCGGCGTAGGCTTCCAGGTAAGCCCGGCGCGGCGTCCCGGTCGGATAGAATGGACCGATCCAATCGTCAAACGCAAAACCCTGCGTGCCGAGCAGGAGTTGTCCCTGCCCCATCTCAGGTGCGCTCGAACATATACAGATGCATTATGCCTGCTCGAACCAACTGGCAACCCGATCCAGCACACGCTCGGCGACCATCGCCTTCGACATGAACGGCAGTTCCTCGGCCCCGCTTGAATCCAGCAGCGTGACACGGTTCGTGTCGACTTCGAAGCCGGCATCCCGACTGCTGATATCGTTCGCCACGATCAGATCGACGCCTTTGGATTCAAGCTTGGAGCGGGCATTCGCCAGCAGGTCATCGCTTTCCGCAGCAAACCCTACCACCCGCGTCAGTTGACCGCTCTGGGCGTGATCTGCCATGACCGCGGCCAGGATGTCCTCCGTCGCCTCTAGCTTGATCTGCGGGATTCCCCTGCTGCGTTTCAATTTCACCTGGCTGGGATCGGCCGGGCGGTAATCGGCGACCGCCGCCGCCATTAGCAGGACGTCAGCCTCTGTCACCGCCATCAGCACCGCAGTCTTCATCTCGGCCGCACTGACAACCGGCACAAAGTCCGCACCAACCGGTGGCTCAAGCTGGCCCGGCCCCGAGATCAGCGTCACGGATGCACCGCGATCGATGGCGGCCTGCGCCAGGGCATAACCCTGCTTCCCGGAGGAGCGGTTGGCGAGCACCCGCACCGGATCGAGCGCCTCCTGCGTGCCGCCCGCAGTCACAACCACCCGCCTTCCAGCCAAAGGTCCTGTCCGCCCGAGCTCCATGCGGATCCAGCCGAACAAGGCCTCGACTTCGAGCATACGGCCCACACCGATCAACCCGGAAGCCATGCGCCCTTCGGCCGGCCCGGCGATCACCACGCCGCGCTCGCGCAGCGTTTCCACATTGGCCTGCGTCGCCGGATGCTCGTACATGCCGGCATCCATCGCCGGTGCGACCAGGATCGGGCAGCGAACTGCGAGCGCTGCCAGCGTGAGCAGCGAATCAGCCTGTCCAGCGACGATCTTTGCCATCGTGTTCGCCGTCGCCGGAGCGATTACGAACAGATCAGATTTCTCTGCCAGCCCCACGTGGAGCACATGGGCTTCGTCGCCCCATAGATCCTGCTCACCGAAAACCCTTCGCCCAGTTACGGATTGGAAGGTAAGTGGTGTAATGAATTGGCGCGCTGCCGCGCTCATCACGACATCGACCTTGGCGCCAGCCTGGGTCAGGCGCGAGGCCAGCTCAACCGCCTTATAGGCGGCGATCGACCCGGTTACACCGAGCAGGATCTTGCGCCCGTCCATTATCCGTATGCTGGTCATGCAAGGCCTTCCCTCAATAACATCCTGGCGGTACCGGACGCTGACATCGCCTTTAGTAATTATGACCGATTTTAATGCTCGTAATCACTTTCACCTATCTCGCGGGTCTCAGTGGGGATTGATGATGAAATCCTCAAGATTAGGGGTTGACCCGGATGAGAAAAATGGGATCGCACGTACCCAGGGTTTAAAAAGGTAATGACTCCGACCATAGAGCAACGGGATGATCGGCGTATCGCCAATCAGGATCTTCTCAGCCTGGCGATACATGCTCACGCGTTTCTCGGGGTTAGGCACGCGCCGGGCTTCCATCACGAGCGCTTCAAATTCCTCATTTCGCCAGCCGGTCTCGGTTAGCCACGAGCCCGTCCTGAGGAAGTTATCCGGGTCGGGATAGTCCGCCATCCAGCTCATCCCAAAAACATTGGGGGGTGAACTGTGCATTCTTTTCAGAAACTGCGGCCAGCCCGGTTCGGTCCAACGGATCTCCACCCCCAGGATACCCTGCCACTGCGTCTGGGTATATTCAGTCATCTTCCTTGCCACCGCAGAGCCAGCTAAGGCTTCCACAGGTGGAAAATCACCTCCAGAGAGGTAACCAGCCTCTTGAAACAACTCGCGGGCACGATCAGGGGAGAAGGGAATACCGATGTCGTCAGAATGGCCCGGCAAACCGAGCGGAATGAAACCTCCGGCGGCGGGAAAACCCACTCCATCCATCAATACATCGGCGATGAAGCCCTTGTCGAGTGCCATTGCAAAAGCCAGACGGACTCGCCGGTCATCGAAGGGCGGGCACCGAACGTTGAAACCAATGTAGGAAGTAACAAGGTCCGGGACGGAGATCAGGTCTTCTGCAAATGTCCTGCACTTCGCTTTCGCTTCACTCATGACGATGGGAGGAAGGTAGAGGAGATCAGTCTCGCTATTCTCATAGCGCTTGATTGATTTCCCTGGAGCGGTTTCATCCAGATCCAGCTTGACCTCGATCCGTTGTACATTGCCCAAAACGTCCCCGTAGTATTCGGGATTGCGCTGCAGAATAAGTTCTTTGCCAGGCTGCAGGCTTTCCAAAAGGAACGGTCCGTTGCCGACGATGTGCTCCGGTGCCGCCCAACCTTGGGGGTCCTGGCAGACGACATGCTCCGGTACGGGGAATGTGACCGGAATGGTTAGCAGATACATGAAATAGCTGCAGGGTCCCTCGAGTGTGACGACCAGCGTATGGTCATCGGCGGCTTCGATTCCAACACTCCCTGGATCCGTGATTTCCCCCTGGTGATAGGCCCGCGCGTTCTGGATATCGTGAAAATAATTGTCCAGGGTTGAGTGGTTTTCGGGACTCAAGATTCTTTTCCATGCAAATTCAAAATCACCCGCTTTCACCTGCTCCCCATCACTCCACTTAACATCCTCCCGAAGGTGAAAGACATATTTCTTCCCGCCTTCGAGCACATCCCATCTCCTGGCGATATCCGGGCGGACATTCAGTTCTAGGTCCATCTTAAGTAGACCGCGGAACAACTGCTGGATGATCACGTTGGATGTATTGTCAGCAGCCCCTGACGGGTCCAAGGCAGGGATATCCGACAACTCGAACCGCAATGGATCGGCGGAATACGGTTGCCCGGGTTGGCTCTGGCCCTTGCCGATTTCCCTACCGCTCGTGAACGCTTGATCATAGGCTTTGCGGGCGGCGTCAAAATGGAACGCACCGTGACAGGTCAGTCCGAGCTTCATCAGCACCCTGACCGCAATTTCATCCTGTCCCAGCTCTTGTAAAACAGGCAACGCCCGGCGGTAAAAGTCGATCGCTTCTTCATTGGCATAGGCCAGGCGTGCCTGGTCTCCAGCCCTGAGTAGGTAGTCCCTGGCCTTCTCGGACGACCCGGCCGCTTCGTAGTGATGCGCCAGAAGACCGAGGAACTCCTCCCGCCGTTCTGGAAATAAAGTCTCGATCGCCTCCCCAACTTTCAGGTGAAATTCCTTCCGGCGTCCTTGCAGCAGAGAGTTGTAGGCCGCCTCCTGGGTTAACGTGTGCTTGAAGATGTATTCCAGATCTGGCAGGCGAGTTTTTTCCCGGACCAAATCCATCCGCTGGAGCTTTGAAAGATGCTCATCCAGTTCCTGTTCGGCCTCTGAAATTGCCTCCAGCAGGCTAAACAGGAAGCTCCGCCCGATCACCGACGCCATTTGGAGGGTATGGCGCACATCCTCTTCGAGGCGATCGATGCGTGCCAGCAGCACCCCTTGCAGCGTCTCAGGGATTCCGACCACTTCGATTGCGTCATTTACCTGCCACTCACCACCCACGCGTTCAATCAATCCGTTATCCACAAGGTGGTATGTCACTTCTTCCAGGTAGAACGGGTTTCCCTCCGAACGCGTCCGGACAAGCTCCTTGATCTGCTCAGGGAACACTCCCTCACCCAGTAAATGGTTCATCAGTCGGTCCGCCTGATCATCGCTCAGACGGCTAAGCATCATTTCCGTGTAGCGGTGAGGGTATTCGGTCTCCGCCAGCTGCTTTAACCGCCACGAGCCATGCTCGCGCTCGACCCGCATCAACAGGATCAATAAGAGCGGTACGCGATCCGTGAGCGCCATCATCTCGCTCAGAACATCCATGCTTGAAGGATCCGCCCAGTGCAGATCCTCCAGAATGAGCACTGTGGGTTGAGATTCGCTGAGGTGCCAGAAATAGTCCTTCAGCGCCGCAAGCGTTTCACGCTTCACGGTTTCTGCGTCGATTGATTGTGTTTGATCCTTGACATCCGGTTCGTGAGAGAGGCCTAACAAGTGGGTAAAATATGCGAAAGACGCACTATCCACTTCCCCTTGCAGTTCAGCGAGGCGTTTCCGCAGTGCGACCTTGATCTTCACTTCCGGCGCACCGTCCGAAAGCCCCAGGTCATCCAATAGAAGCTGGGTGATCACCCAGTAGGAGAGCGAACCGCCGTAAGAGAGTGCCCGCCCTTCCAACCAGTGGATCGAGGAAAAAGGCATGGACGCTGCATCCAGGTTCTCGTCGTCGCTCGAAATATGTGCACGCACTTCCTCCAGCAGGCGGCTCTTTCCGATACCTGCTTCCCCCAGGAGCGCGACAATTCCTCCCTGCCCTGCGCACAGGGCGCGAAGACAGGCTTGCAGTTTTTCGACTTCCTGCGTCCGGCCGATGTAGGGAACTGCTTGCGCCGCGATACCGCGTCGCAGGGTTGGTATCCCGCGTGCCTCCTGCACCTCGAAAACTTGTATGGGGTCAGTTTTCCCCTTTAATGAAATCTCGCCTATGTCCTTGAGTGCGAAATCATCGCCGATCATGCGCGCAGACGAGGATGAGATCAGGATCGAGCCGGGTTCCGCAGCCGACTGCAACCGGGCTGCGATATGGACCGCATCGCCTATCGCCAGGTACTCGACGTGCATATCCGTGCCAACATTGCCAATCACCACCTCGCCCGTGTTGATCCCCACCCGCATTTGCAGGTCATCAATATAGCCTTCAAGACTCCGGTTGTAATCCCGGATGGAGCTTTGAAGGTCTAATCCAGCCCTCACGGCACGGATGGGGTCGTCTTCATGCGTAACCGGTGCCCCGAAGAATGCCAACACGCCATCGCCCAACAATTGCGCAACGGTGCCCTCATATCGGTAGATCGCCTCTACCACCCGCCGATGAACGCCATTGACGATCTCCCTCCACTCCTCCGGGTCCAGCTTCTCAGCCAATGTGGTCGAGCCGACAATATCGGCGAACAAGATCGTGACCGGTTTGCGCTCGCCCTCGGTACGCAGACATGCCTGCTGCGCTTTCTTCTGCAAACCTTTGGGGGCAGCTTGCTGAAGCAACTGAAGCCTGGACTCCTGCGGAGTCATGTCTGCGTGGTCAATTTTCACGCCACATGCAGGGCAGAATTTAGCAGCAGGCGGGAGTTCCGTCCCACAAGCCGGGCAAGCCCGGCTAGAAGCCGGCTCAAGCAAGGCTCCACAGCTCAAGCAGCACCTGGCAGTTTCGGGGTTGTCAGATTGGCACCTCAGGCAGCGCATATCCAGACAGTCCATTTCTCGATCAAGATGCATAGGTAACTGCCAGGATGACCAGGATGCATCTCGATCTGGGATTGAGCTTCATCCAGCAGCCCCAACAAAATGAATGTTAAGCCGATACCTCGGCTACCCTCGTCCATATGTACACCGGTAAGGCCGAACTCTATAAGCCGTTCAACACCTAGCGGTCACCCGGCAGCTCGGATCACGACCGTCCCGTCCTTGTGCAGTTCGGCCTCGTCGCCTGTAAACAGCGCATTGAAATCGTCTTCATGGACAGCCAGGATGGGCAGGCTTTTCTCGTAAATTTCTTCGGCCACGATCGCTGCCAGTGCGAAAAAAGTATCCCCACCGGTGGTCAGGATCGCCGCCGGGGCAGTCCCACAACGGATCGCTTCCAGGAGGACGGCCGTGGTCGTGCTCGAGCCACGCGAGAACGGCAGAGCGAGCACATGCCCACGCCCATTCTCGCCCGAGAGCGGGTGCCGGCGATCAATGATCTCGCCGCTCGCGGCGTCATACCCACCCCAGAGACTGAGCGGCTCCTGGCTCACAAGCAGCGTGCCTTTGGCCGCACCGGGCACCAGGATCTGCGCCTGGATCACGCATCCCATAGCGACCTCTCCCGTACGACACGCCCTTCCACGGCGGAGTTGACACAATCCTCGAGCGAACCGAAGACGACCTGGGTTCCCAGCAATCCTGGTGCATAGTAGGCGTACTTGGCCGAATTCGTCATCAGGAATTTGACCCGGTCAGGGAGCATCGGGGTGGTCAGGATGCAGGTGTCAACCGTCACGCTGCCGCCAAACGACTCGAGTGCGGCGAGATGGCCGGCCTGCTCGGCCAGCAGGCACATCGCCCTACTTGAAGTGACCAGAAACTCCACCTGGGGGTGTCTCTGCTTCCCCTCCAGCAGCCTCCCAAGCTGTTGAAACTCGGCCAGCGAGAAGTGCGGGCTGCCGAGCACGACCATGTCGAGTTCTGAGCCCTCCGCAGTCGAAAGCTCGGCCAGCGCCACACGCATTTCTGGCATCCCGATCTCGATCGAGATCAGCGGCTCATGGCCCTGGAGCGCTTGCTCAAGGGTTGACGCCTCCGGCGTGATCCCGACCAGGTGAAACAACCCGACGCTGCCCGAAGAAGCCGCGGCGGCCCCTAGCGACTTGAGTTGATCCTCGTTAGGTTCTACCTCTAGCCCGACCACAACCGGGTTTTTCTCACCCGATACCTTTCCCAGGATATGACCTAGAACCGGGTAGAAGAGATCGCTGGCCTGGATCTCGT
>Ga0315553_10001466_pt1 | contig 19474 bp, 30 predicted proteins | sample SalMarSW160140MG_FD_203099 | JGI IMG/M metagenome (GOLD analysis project Ga0315553, IMG submission 203099) | Salt marsh sediment microbial communities from the Plum Island Ecosystem LTER, Massachusetts, United States - Salt Marsh Sediment SW1601-40 ... | reverse complement strand
TCAGAAAGTCAACTGCTCCTGCCTTCATCGCGCGCACGGCCATCGGGATATCTCCATGACCGGTGACGAAAACAATCGGTATGTGAATGCCGGCCTTCGCCAACTCCTCTTGAACTTTGAGGCCACCGGTTTCGGGCAATCTCACCTCGAGCGCCAAACAGCTCGTAGTGTCTGGAATGCCATCTTCCAGGAATGCATTCCCCGATGCGTAGAGCTTAACCTTCAGTCCGACGGACTCGAACAGCTCTTTCAGGCCTGCCTGGCATGAGGGATCAGCGTCAACGACGACGACGATTTCCTCTTTTTTGGTTTGGGGTTCCTTCATGGTATGGCGAGAAGCTCGCGGCTTCGCGCTCTCCTCACCCCCTACCTACCACTCAATCTCTTGATGATCTGTGATCCGTGTCACACTTTCGAAGAGTTAATTTGAGATCTGTGCTTACGAGCGTGATCTCGCGACATGCTTCAGGTTCTCTCGCTTTCGTTAGCCAGCATACGAGAGACTGCGCTGAAAGCAGGAGGAGCCCGGCGCTTACTCCCTATGCGGTATTTGCGCGCGAGACCGAGGGGTGCAGAATTCAGTCTGCACTCAGGTGCGCTTTGTCCCAGTTCAAAAAATTAGCCCTCGTCCCCAAGTGGCATCGCCGAGCTACCGTTCTTTGCCTGCCATTGGCCCAAGACCTTGTCTCGTGGTCTAACGGACTGCCGTAAGTTCCCTGGCCTAATCGGCCATCTTGCTAAACCCGTGGTGAGGCCATACAACTTAAACGGGTCTAGTTGCCAAGGGGGTTCCATCGCTGCATGTGCACGGGGACACCAAGAAGCATTCGAATAGTCTAAGAGCGCAAACCACGGCCTTTATGATGGAATTGTCGGTCTACGGCACTTGGTCCGGCTTGCCCAACAAGATTGCGTCCGAGCTATTTGCTAACGCGACGTTCTGTCAACTGAAGGCCGGCGACACGCTTTTCCAGACAGGCGACGAGGGCGACGGATGCTATCGGCTCGACAAAGGTCTACTCAAGGTCAGCCTGATATCGCCGCAAGTTAGAGAGCGCATAATTGCCATCATAACTCCGGGTGCGGTCGTCGGCGATCTCGCTGTGATCGATGGGTTGCCAAGGTCCGCATCGGTCCAGGCCTTCACCGACTGCGAGCTTCGCTTCCTCAGCCGAGTTGCCTTCGAGCGCCTCGCTCAAGAGCACCCAGAAATCCATCGATATCTTGTAAGGCTGTTGGCCGCTCGGTTACGACAAGCCGACGATATCATCGCGTCCTTAGCATTCTTGCCCGCGAAAGCCCGCGTCGCCCACGCCCTGCTTGCGCTTGCCGAAAATATTGGGACGGAGACGGACTCGGGTGGCGTCCTGATTCCCCGCATCATCAATCAAGGAGACATCGCCGCGCTGGCTGGAGTGGCCCGGGAGAATACAAATCGGATTTTGAGCAAGTGGGAGCGAAAGAAGCTGGTGACCAAATCGTCGGGCTCCTATCAGATCGTTGATAAAGCGAAACTCAAAGGCGAAATCGATGAGTAGCGCGAATCTGATCGAGGGTACTAAGAGGCAAATTCCGTCAGCGAGGCAACACCCGCGAACTACTCTGACGGACGACCATCAATAAGCCCTGCACGGTTAGGCACCCCTATCCCTTCGGCAAAACTGGAGTCAGTTCCCGCCGGTGCTGCGGCAGAGAAGAGTTTGTGGTCATCCGCTTGATCCGCGTTTGGCTTGAGGAAGTCGCCTATGAGGTGCTCGCCAGCGGCTGAGTATTGGCCGTGTCCGGCTTGTAGTCACAGATTTTAATCAAATCTTCAAAAATGTGACGCGGATCACATCTCACGCTGGACATTGAGTGGTAAGCCAGAAGGGCGCGCAGCCCCGAGCTTTTTCGCCGGAGTTGCAGCCCAGGAAATCGGGGAGGGTTTGATATCCAGGGGAGAGTTTGTGCTTGTGGAGTAGGAAACAATGAGTAGTACCCCCCTCGTGGTCACCCATCCCTGCGCTCTCGTCAGAGACGCACTCCGTTCCATGTTAACAAAGTCGCAGTTCCGGCCGGTACATTTCTCACCCACGCCAGGCGGAACCGCGGAAACCTACCTCGGCGCAGCAGGCATCTGCATTTGGCTTCTCGGGGTTAGAGAATGCGGCTCAACCACAAACGAACTGGTGCGACAGGTGATTGCGGCAAACCCTTCGGTTAGACCTGTCATCCTTACCGCATCGCACACTGCAGAAGACGTCATGCTCGCATTGGAGGCAGGCGCCTTTGGCTTCCTCTGGCAGAACATCCCGAGTTGGCAGCTCATCAAATCCCTGGAATTGGTCGTGCTCGGCCAAACGGTAATCCACCCTCAGTCTCATCTCGCGCCCTTCGCTCCGATGCGACCCCCTGCCACCTTTCTGGCTTTGTCCGCGACCGAGACCCCCGGAACGTCGAATGAGGGCGCGGCTGGCGAGGTCCTCAGGGGACTGTCGCGACGAGAGGTTGTGATTCTGCGAACACTGACAGAGGGCGCATCCAATAAGATGATCGCGCTCAAGCTGGTGATGACCGAGTCGACGGTAAAGGTGCATATGAAGGCCATTTTGCGGAAGCTTGGAGTGCAGAATCGTACCCAGGCTGCGATCTGGGCGCGTACGCATCTCGCGGAAGTGGCATCGTCTTATGCAGCGTTGGCTTCAAATGCTGCACTCTGAGTCGGTTCGTCCCCTGCGGGAACCAGACGCCAAGCCACTCATGAAGGACACCGTTATCAGAGAGGAAATCGTCGTGATTGACGATAATGCCTCATGCCAGGAAGCCCTGGAGGATCTCTTCGAGTCTGTTGGACTGAAGGTGCGGCTCTACGCATCGGGGCGGGCTTTCCTGGAAGATGGCATTCCAGACACTACGAGCTGCTTGGTGCTCGATGTGAGATTGCCCGAAACGAGTGGCCTCAAAGTTCAAGAGGAGTTGGCGAAGGCCGGCATTCACATACCGATTGTTTTCGTCACCGGTCATGGAGATATCCCGATGGCCGTGCGCGCGATGAAGGCAGGAGCAGTTGACTTTCTGACCAAGCCTTTCCGCAGCCAGGACCTACTCGACGCAGTTTTCTCGGCTCTGGAACGGGATAGGGCCCGCCGCAAAGAGCAACGATTATACTCACATCTACGGGAGCGCTTTGGGTCGCTGAGTGCGCGCGAACGGGAAGTGGTCGCACGGGTGGTGACCGGAGACTTGAATAAGCAAATAGCGGCCAAGCTGGGGTTGAGCGAGGTTACGGTGAAGCTGCACCGTGCCCGCGCCATGCGCAAAATGGGCGCCAAGACATTGGCAGACCTGGTGAGAATGATTGAGCGCTGCAGCAACAACGGAAGGCGGCGAAACAGCCGGCGCTAAGGCGTTCAATTCATTCGTCGTGGCGGGTGCGAACGAACTTGGCGATTTCGGTCGCCGGATCATGTCCTGTCAGACGCACCAAATCGGCGTAGGCAGAATCAGCTTGATCGCTTGACGCATCTGCATGCGCACTGAGGACGCTATGCAGTCCAAGCTTGACCACCAACCCGTGCAGCCCTTCGGCCGGTGTCGCGGCGATGCGCGACTCGATCTTGGTGAGGGCAAGCAGCGCAACTGCTTCTTCGTCCCCTGTTGCGGCTTGTGCCTTTTCGAATGCGGTGAGCCATTGCCGGAACAAATTGGCGAGCATCTGGTCCTCCATGTTTTTCCCGCTCGATTGTTCGCAAATTATCCGCTCACGAGATAGGCGATTGTTAGGGGATCCCGTGTTTCCCGATCAGGCGCCAGTGCCGCTCTAAATCCGTGCCAAAGATCTGGGTGGCCTGCCGTCAAGCTTTCAACAAACTTCAACCACCCCACCGGTTCCAGGGCGTCGGCTTCGACCGTCGCCCCTCTTATTCAGAGGTCTTTGGCGTGCGCCTTAGGTCTGACGTTGGAACCCTAGCCAATTTTGCCTGCGATCCATCTTGCGGCAAAGCAAGCGATTACTGGTTTGAATTACGGTGTCTTGCGGGGGTGGTGTAGTGGCGCACAAGGTCTACGCGATCCCCTGGCCTGAATGAATCGGCACCCCCCCCCATTACACCGTTTGCGGGTACGTTCTCCAGATAATTAATCGATTAATTATTTCCGTCAAGTTCTGACGTGGGCGACACGGATCCAGTAGATCAAGCCGTCGCCGTCGTCGCATGGGGAGCGACGTCGCGCTGCGCGCTCGCGGCTGGGCGCCCGAGATTTGCCACGCTTGGGCGTTCACTTGATAGAGAGATTCGCGCGCAAACAATGAGGGAAAACGCGAAAACGGTGGGAAGCCTGGGGAGAGACCTGGGGTTCCTTTTTTTCAACACCCAACAATGTCCGACGAAGTCACTGCTGGCTATTGCCGCGAGTGCCAGCGCCCACTGAACGAGATCGACAACCGAGGTCAGCTTCTGCGGGGCTGCATGAGCTGCAATATCTGGTCGTCGGCAAGTGGAGACAAGGTCCGCCTCTCTGAGGAGGACCTTCACTCGCTCTAGGTTGAGGCGAGAAAAGCAGAAGCCCCGACGTCCGAGATCCGGGGCTTCCGTGATGATTCAAGAGCCTGGTCCCATGATTCAAGGCAAGGTCAGCCTAGCACGGGCACAGGTCTAACCCTGTGCTCTTGCGGTTACGGCCCTGCAAAAAGCTGATGTTCGGCCGGCGGGGGAGCCAATGAGGGGACTCACCCTAGGCTGGTGACCGGTAACGACGGCGATCTCATACGCCGAGCTGTCTACTGCCGCTCAAGGACTTTCGGCACGTTGTGCTTGGTCGAGCTCGCTTTTGAGCCGCTCAATCTCCGATCCGGCCTTATCCAATTTCTCCTGAAGTTCAATGCGCTGGCCATCCGACGTCTGAAGCTCTGACTTGAGACTTGCGGCCTTTTGCGCAAGCTCTGCCACCTGCTCTTTTGCCTGATCAGCCGCCTGCTTCGCGCTCTCGCGTTCGCTTTGGGTTGATTCCAGTTGAGACTGCATCTCCTCAAGCTGGGATCGGGCTGAGGTAGCCTCTGATTTGGCATCATCCAATTTAGTTTGGAGCCCCTTGCGCTCAGCGGCCGCTTTCTCTACCGCCTGCTTGGCGCTCTCGAGTTCGCTTCGGGTTGCTGCCAGTCGAGACTGCGTGTCCGCAAGCTGCGATTGGGCTGATTTGGCCTCTCCGGTAGCCTGATCCAACTTGGTTTGGAGCTCGTTGGCCTGACCATTTGCCTTATCAAGCTCGGACTTTAGGCTCTCTGCCTGATTTTTTAGATCGGCAACTTTCTGCTCGCTTTGAACACCTCGTTCCTTGGCATCCGCAAGTTCCGTTTGAACCGCCTGCAAATGCCTTTGTACGAGAACTACGCGGTATGAAACGAAAGCGATAACTATCAGGAGCACCGCTCCAATGATCGACGCCCACGCGGCGATCGTGCTCACTTTGGAGGGCATTACGTAACCTCCCTTTCCTGATGATTTTTTCTTACTCTAGCGCGCGATGGAACGCGTGTAACCTGCACGAGGGCTCTTACTGAAGACGAGCGCACCTGATTAACGCGACCACCAATCACAGCACTAGGTGGCGAGGCACAGCCCAAGAACGTCAGCTTTGGTCACGAGCGGACATTCGAGAGCCGATCAGCGATGTCCGCTTTGCTCGCGATAGCCGAAATCTGCGGCGTCCAGATCGATGTCGGCAGTTCTTTTTTTCTCAGGTGGCGCGAAATTCGCCAAAGAAACCTCCCTGGAGAATTGTTTTCCAGTTCCTATATATGAGCGAGGAGCGTGCCATGACGAAAACCCTGGCAGCGCTCGTTCTGATCGCTGGCGGCATCTTGCTGGTTACGCGGTTGGTCAATACCGACAAGCCTGAGCCGGCCCGGTTGTCGCCGCCGATGGGCGCAGACCAAATCTCGGAAGTTCGACGCGTGTCGCCGACTATGTCTGGCCGCGACGTTTGCAATCTTATCGATCCCTGGCAGAAGTGCTCCTTTTCGAAGCCGAATATTAGTATCGTCGCTCCAAGGATCACCACGCAAGCCGACGCCGCAAGCCTTTGCGACGAGTTCGTCCGCGCCGTCCGCGGCATGAGAAAAATCGGCAAGCCGATGGAACCAGGCTGGACGCTACACATCCATTCGCACGAGCGCGAAATGGCAAGCTGCTCTCTCCCAGGGACTCCTGCGCTGCGCGAGCGGAGCTTTTCTATGAGTGAGCATCAGCCCAGACTGGAGTTTAGGCAATGAAGGTAACGAGTATCCACAGCGTTGCTGAGTATCATGTTCTAATTTGCTGCCGACAACGTGCCTGCTGCCAATGTCGCAGTCCCTGCTGAAAAATGCAACGCAGCGGAGTTTATGGCGTCGCCGGGTGGTGACACGATCGCGAAGGGACCCGTCCAACGCCGGATTCCCACCAGGTGGAGACCCTTCAGTTCGTTCCCGGTACTGCGACCGCTGCCGACGTGGCGACTGTCGCGGAACCGCGGTGGCCAATGGTTGTTAGCATGAGCAACTGCCTGGTTGCCATCGACGCAACCAGCTGGCTCGTGGGCGGTGTCATGGCTGGCTCGAATTTGGGGGGCGCTAGTCACCATGGGGGCTAAACAACAGCCGCGGTGGGAGGGCTCAGGTCAACGCGGCGAGGAAACCACACCTGATATCTGCGAGATATCAGGATCTGTTAAGTGGTTCGATCCATCAAAGGGCTACGGGTTTATCATTCCGGATGAGGGCCTTCCGGAAGTTCTGCTGCATGTGAGCTGCCTCCGACGCGGGGGCTTTCAGACCGCCTGTGAGGGCGCACGCGTGGTCTGCGAAGTCATGAGGAGTCCGAAGGGTCTGCAGGCCGTCCGCGGCTACAGCATGGACGAGTCGACGGCGATCCGTCCATCGCAGTTGCCGCAACGCACCCAGGTTGTCGTACCCCCCGAGAGCGATTGGGAAAGAGCAGCGGTCAAGTGGTTCAACCGAATACGCGGGTTTGGCTTCCTAACCCGCGGTCCCCAGACGGCCGACATTTTTGTTCACATGGAGACCCTCCGCCGCTTCGGTTTTACCGAGCTTAGACCTGGCCAGACCGCGCTCGTGCGGTATGGCAGAGGACCAAACGGTTTCGTCGCGGTGGAACTTGCGCCCGATAACGCTCGGGGTCCCTCCTCTCACTGACAATTCGGCGCGATTACGCTCACGCAGATTGGCTTTGTCGTTCCATCTTGACTCTTCAGTGGAGCTTTGGGTCAAATCCGGCATGTAAGGCTGGAGGTTTTGATGCCGAGTTCCTCCGAAGAATGCCGCCGCCAAGCCGTTGCTCTCGTCCGACTCGCCGAAGTTGCTGCGTCGCCCGGCGACAAAAGGAGGTTAGCCAGTCTAGCCGAGATATGGTTGAGGCTGGCAGGCGATCTCGAGGAGATCGACAGGCAGTTGCAACCAAAGGCTGGCCGGAAGAAGGCCGGCTAGTTCTTCAGATCCGATTTGATCGGCTTGAAGACGAGGTCGAAGAAGAGCTCGGCGAAGCCGACGCGCGCTTCGACTTGGCGTTCACGCAAGAGCGATCTAGATGGCACGTTCGTACTTCCGCCGGGATCCGGTTGCCCCAGCAAGATCTGGCCGACGCGACACGGCTGTTAGGGTCGCTCTCGGGCCAAAGGGGGTCAAGCGGCTCGAATTCATGCCGTCTTCAGTGAAACTCCAGGCGGCCGGCAGAGCAGTATGGCGCTCGTGGAAACCCAGCCTTCGACCACAAGAACCAGAGCAGCGGGAACGATGGCCAATGATCGCGGTTGTAGTTCGAGCAGCCGCATCGTGAAAGTCGGCTAGGCACTAGGGATTGTAACGCACGGGCCGAAAAGGAGGGAAGACCATGGCCATTGCCCCGAAAAGCAAGCGCGAGGCAGATCTAGTGGCCTTCAAGCTGTTCTGCGTGTTTTCGTTCATCCTGGTTTGCTTGATCACGGCAGGGATCCTCTAGGCTTTTTTCACCCTGTGCGTTGGCACACCTTTGGGTGGGAACGGCTGGGCTACTCCCGATGGCCACACCAAGGACGAGGGACCGGGGACGTCGGAGCAGTCGTCCGGGTTGAAGGTGATCAGTGTTGCCCGGTGCACCGGCGCTTCGGCGGCGATCATCCGATCGCAAGGTGCCAATAGCCGGAATTCGCGTCTCGGTAAGCCCGGTAAGGGCATCGGACTCGAGGCGTTGATCTATGCCAATTTCAAGCCTCCTTCCATCGAGTATATTGTCATGAGTGCATTGCGGCTCGACCTGTCGCTGGCTCAACAAAAGGCTGGGATACTTTTGGTGACCTTTCACAAGCGCATCCTGGAATGGCAGGCGGATCACCCCAACATCACTTGGGTTGGTTGGGGCATTGTTTGGGCAATTGTACTGGTGCTTCTCTTTTGGCCTCGACCCTCGGAATGATTGGGATTAGGGCCAAGATCTGAGCCAAGTCCCCATGGACGCTTGAGCTTGAGGGCAGAACTCTGATCCCGCGGCGCGGTCAGGCTCTCTCCTGAAGTCCCTGCCGGCTCGGATGGTATGGAGGATCAGATGATGGTTGAGAAGATATCCGAGGGGCGTGCCGCAGTCGCTAGCGCCAGTTCCCAAATTCGCGGTCAGGTTTTGCCGGGCCTCTCATGGGCCTTTTGCTTCCACAGAGACGGCGCGACAGAGGAGTTGGCTGTCGATCAACCGATGCCTGATCACCGGGATGGCTGGCTGTGGCTGCACTTCAACCTGGCGGACTCGAGGGCGTCCCGGTCATTGGCGTCGTTCAACTATCTTCCGGAGCCGGCACGCGAATCGCTTGTTGTTGAAGACGATCATCAACAGCTCCACGCCGACGACGCGTGCGTCTATGGCGTTTTCGCGGATATTGTCCGCGTGGGCACAAACATGGAGATAGGCTTCATCCATTTCGCCATGACCGAGAGGTTGCTCGTCAGCAGTCGCCGCCACTCGTTGAGTACTGGGGATCACATCCGTCTCGCCTTGCAGAAGGGGCGCAAAGTTACAACTGTTGCAGCACTCTTTGAGGCGATTGTGGAACATGTGGTCGATGCAGTAGATGACTACGCCGAGGATCTGGCCGCAAATCTTGATGACGTCGAGGAAAGAATCCTCTCTGCCGAGGTGAGCGACGAGCGGCAAACGCTCGGACGTATTCGGCGGACGACGGTGCAACTCCACCGGCAACTTGGGATGTCGCGGTCGCTCATTCACCGCTTTGAGCGCGACGGCTCACAACCCTCAAAGCCGGCACTTCGGCTTGCGACCAATAGGTTGGGCCAGCGCCTCGATTGGTTGGACACTGAGATCGTGGCCTTGCGCGACAGGGCTCATCTCTTGCAGGAGGAGGTCACGCTCAAGATGGCTGAGCAAACCAATCGCCATCTTGAGGTGTTGGCAATTGTGGCAACAGTATTCTTGCCCGCGACTTTGGTCGCCGGTGTCTTTGGCATGAACGTCGAGGGACTACCGCTGACAAAAAATGGCTACGGTTTCGTCTGGTCGATAGGGCTTATCGTTGGGGTTTCTGCGGTCGTCTTTTGGTTGTTGAGGCGCACGGGCGTCGTGGGACGCTAGTTCGATACCGCCTTGTCGAGAGGACGCGCGTTCCCCAGCGTGGACAAATTCCGTCAAGCTAGACGATGTCTCCGGGGCGCAGTCGCGATCTCGCTGCTGGAGTCAGGAGCCATCCCCGGGCTGGTAGTCACCATACTCGCCATTCGCGGGAGGATAGTCGCCATAGTCAGCCTCCGCTGATGGGTAGGCCTCGACTGGCGGGGCCGGTGGAACGGCATAGGCGCCATACACAGGTGGGCCGTAGGCGTAGGCCGGGGGTGGAGGAACGTTCGGCCTTTTGGCCGCTCAAACCCGCGAGAGGGAGCGCCGCCGCTCTAGCGGGCACGAACCCGCCGCCGATGACACCGACGATCACGGCGGCACTGCACAGAAAGCAACGCATCACCTTCACTCCTTTACGCACGAGGGCTCGACCTCAGGCAGGGTTAGCGCAACTCTAACCCACGTGGGAGCCTATTGGTTGCGGCAGCTCAAAGGATAGTAAAGGTTCCCCTCCACAGGCGCCCCGCTCCCGCGCCAACGAGGACGCTGCTTCGGCTCGAAGAGAACCGGCCGGCTAAGCGCGAACCGGCCCTTCCCCCAACCCTTCGGGGGAAGACCCCCCCTTCCCGCCTCTGCCGGGATGCGTGACTCGCCGCGAAAAGTCGAAGGCGGGGCCCTGACACGCCATTCGCGTTCGCTTTGAACCTCTCTACCTTATTGACTCGCTCGTTTAGCGGGACGAGCACTTGAACCGCACGCCGACTTTGGGGGATCAACATGCCGACTTTGGATCTGGCCAACCTGCTACTCAGTCCAACTCTTTTGATCTTGATTACGGCGCTCGCTGCCGTCCTTATTTCGATCGGCGTACTCCTCGCATGGCCCTCGGAGCCGCCGAAGCTGTAAGGCCCGAAGCCTAGGTTGTTTTCAGAGAAGAGCTGCGCGACGGCGCGATAAAAATGCTTGCTTTCCATGGGTTGCGACCGCGTGGTGACGGGATGCAGGAGCTTCCGCGAAAGCCCCATCGCAAATACATCAACGTCGCCCTGTCGCAGCACCTCTTATCTTCGTGGGACCCTCGGGCGCGCCGTGGAAAGCATCTCAACTCGCATGCCGACCGGATTGCGCTCCGGACGTCGCGCGCCTCCGGGCGGGCTGAGCCCCAGAAGGGCTTGACGTATTGCGCAACAGCTGGAGAGCGTAGCTAAGCTGAGTGTCCTCGCTTTCGGAGGCCGGCACATAGGAAGAGCTGCCGTCTTTCTCTTCAGCCGCGTTTCCGGAAGGCCGAAGATGTCCTCGGAGGCTAGCCTCACCGCCGTCAGTAAAGCCGGATTTATTGTTCGCAGACTTCGGCGTGGGCTCTTCGATCACGACATCGGGTTCGATCCCCTCGGCCTGGATGGATCTGCCGGACGGGGTGTAATAGCGGGCGGTGGTGAGCCGCAGTGCTCCACCATTATCGAGCGGGATGATCGTCTGCACTGAGCCTTTGCCAAAAGATCTCGTGCCAACAAGGGTTGCGCGGCGGTGACCCTGCAGGGCCCCCGCAACAATCTCAGATGCTGAGGCAGATCCGCCATTGATTAGGACGACCAGCTTCTTGCCGTCAGTTATGTCGCCAGGAGTGGCGTTTGCGCGCGCCGAAGCATCCGAGGCGCGCCCCCTTGTTGTGACGATGGCACCTCGCTCGAGGAAATCATCTGAAACAGCGATGGCCGCGTCGAGCAAGCCGCCCGGGTCGTCGCGAAGATCGAGAACGTAACCCGCAAGCTTCGGGCCGATCTGCTTCTTCAGAGATACGACGGCCTTCATAAGTTCGACGGGGGTGCGCTCGCTGAAGGTCGAGATATGAATGTAGCCGACATCACCTTCGGCTTTGTATGAGACCGATTTTATTCGGATCACGCGCCGGACAATCCTTACAGTGAAAGGGGCTCTCCCCTTCCGATTGATCGTGAGCGTGATGGGCTTGTGCACCGGTCCGCGCATTTTTTCTATTGCGTCATCTAGAGTCATCCCGGCGATAGGCGCGCCATTGAGCTTTGTGATGTGATCGCCACTTTGCAATCCAGCTTTCGCAGCCGGTGTTCCTGCGATTGGTGCGACAACTTCAATCGACCCCTTGTCCGCGGAAACTTCCAATCCGAGGCCGCTGAACTCCCCCTCAGCCTCAGCTTGCATCTGCTTGACTTCTTCCGGATCTAGATAGGACGAATGTGGGTCCAGGGCGCTCAGCATGCCGTCGATGGCAGATCGCACGAGTTTCTTATCGTCCGGCTTCTCGACGTAGTTTGAGCGGACACGATCAAGGACTTCACCGAAGAGATCTAGTCCTCCGTAGATTTCGGAGTTGCCCTGGCCTGTTCGGCTCCAACCGAGACTTACCGCCGCGAGGCTCGCCAAAAGAACGGTGCCGAGCAGGTATGCCGGAAGGCGATGTTTCCAGTTACGCATTTATTATCAATGTGTCCTTTACTGATCGGCCGCCGCGGCATTGCGGTTAGCCCTGGTAATGTTGACAGGCTACTCCTTTGTTGGTCCGGCCCAGTTGCGACATGGTGATCCGAATGAGCGACGCAGCGCGGTCGGCGACACCTGGTGATGGCACTCGCACCTTTTATCGGGTCTCGCTGTCTGGCCGCTCAAACCCGCGAGAGGGAGCGCCGCCGGTCTGGCGGGCATGAAGCCGCCGGTGGTTCCCTGGTCACGCTTAGTAGGGCTCGTTAGTGGTACAAGGTTGGTCCGAGGTGGCCGCTCTAAGTCAGCGCAGACCAAGGTAACTCGGAATTCCTGCTAATAGCGCCCCGGTCGCACCCCAGCTCCGGGGCTTTCTTATGTAGCATGCGGCTGCAACCTCGGGCCCCCGCATCATCACGGAGAGGCTTATACTGCCGCGTGTGTGGTCTTGGTGTAGGAGGGACCCCCAATGTTTGGATCGAGGCAACGAGGAACCGTGATCGCTGATGGACTTAAGATAGTTGGCAGCGTCATCGCAGAGGGCTTAGTCGAGGTCAGCGGACAGATCGACGGAGAAGTGCATTGCACGTCGCTCGTGATCGCACGTGGGGCTCACGTCAAAGGAACGGTCACCGCTGAACGCGTGATTGTAGATGGAAATGTCGAAGGACCGATTGAGGGTGGCGATGTCACTCTGAAACCACATGCACAGGTCGTCGGCGATATTCACCACCAATCTCTTACCATCGAAAAGGGTGCCTTCTTCGATGGCCGGTCGGTGCGAGAAGGCCGAGAGCCAAACGCAAGTGGGCGAGAGCGCCTTTCTCGCAGGCTTGAGAAAGTCGGGTCTGCCGAGGTCGATTGACGTTTGGCGTGGGGACATTGGTGTTAACGCCACTGCGGCAACGGACCAACTGCGGTGATTGAGTTGATCGCCCGGCTCGTGCGCCTCAGTTGGTTGGCGTAACGCTGAGCCCGACTCGTTGTGAGAGCTTAGGCGCGTGTCCTTGGATTCGGATCAGTCTCGCGGCTCATTTCGGAGCCAGTGCAACTCGGCACCGCTAGACATGCGCGCCTCTTCCTTTTCTAGCCTCTCAAAAAGCTGCAATTGGGCGACCAGTTCATTCGCCAGCTTTCGATAGCTGTCGCGAACTAAAATGAAGCGCTCATTGAGACGCTTAAGTTCACGTTCTTTGACAACCAACTCGCCGCGCAGTGTGTGTCGCTCGGCAATGAGCCGTTTGATCGCTTCCACCGCAGCGAGGGCTAGTTTCTCTGTCTCATCGTCAGAGAGGGGTTGGTTTAGTTCCGCGTTGCCCATGGAGATTCCCAGCTCCGCGTGATAGCCGTCCACCCTAGCATTGACGTGGAAGCGACCATCACAGGATTAGCTCATAAGGCTGAATCAGAAGGAAAGCCTCGTCTGCATCTCAACTCCGCGACGGTTAGAGGAAACCCTGGCTCGTATTCCGATTGGGGTCAGCGGTCGGGCGTCGAGCTGTCGTGAGCGTGGGTCGCCGCCCGAGACTTCCGAAACCAATTACCAAACCTATGGGTTCCTGGCTTCAGCTCAGTTTCCACTAACCGTTGCCACGAGAGCACAGTTGTACTGGCGATGCCGTGCTACCATTCGCTTGCCTGGAATCATGGGGTTAGGCGGAAGTCCCAGTTTCTCCTGAGCCGGGGCTTTCCCTGGGGACCGGGCGTCGGGCAGGAACGAAAAAGGAGGAACCCGGCCTTCGGAAACCGCGTTCCTCCCGTCTTTGGGGATCCTTGAGCAACAACGCTCTGGAGGGGGCGGTCACTCAAGCATCTTTGAAAACCCTCGGCCCGTCGGCCGGTTCCCCGCATCCAATCTTTTTCCCGACCCTCCTTTCGCTGAGGTTCGGTCCGGGGGTAATCATAAGTGCAAGCCGGATCGCGTTTTCGGTTGAATGTCATAAAAAAATTCAAACTGCTGGGCCCCCGCGGGGCAATAACAATGCGCTCGAAGGAGGTGCTTCCGCGCGAGATGCGCGAGCTCATTTGAGAAGCGCGGAGGCTGCTCAGAAACTCGGCCCAAGCGGCCTTCACCCAACGCAAGGGCTAGCGTTTTCGTTTGCCCTTACTTGGGGGCACGTCGCGCAGCCGGACGCCTGGCCCACGTTGCTGGTCGGCGGGAATGAAGGCGATGCCGGCTGTTTCGAGGGTTTCTTGGATTCGAGCCAAAGTCTCCACCATGGCTCCGAAGTCATTCTCGAAACGACTTACGGTGTTTGCGGACAGCCCAGCATGCTTTGCCAGATCGCGCACACCCCAACCCAGGGCGGCTCTGGCCATTCGCACCTGGACCGGTGTGATCACTATCGCCTCCGGCACGAATGATCGGTTGACAACATGCCCCTAATGAGGTACGCTGTACTCCGCATTTGGTTCAAACACGCCCAAAAAGCCGCCATGGAAGCGCCTGCTCTAAGGTCCGAGATGCACGTCTACAATCGCCTCCGCCAAGAGGTGGTCGGTCGATACGGCGATCTGGATGATGAGACGATTCGCGACACTCTCGAAGGGCGCCTAGTCTTCCCACGTCCTAACGCGCCGCTCGAACTAGAGCTCGGCCCAATCCGGCTCGCTATTGCTGTGAGAAGTCTTCGGCTTGCCCTGCGCCTAAAGAGTTTTTCGAGCCTTGGAGATAGACCCGCTTCAAATCCTGCAGATAAAGGCGATTTATGACCGTAAACAGAAAGCCAAGGAGAAGACAGGTACCAAACAGCAACGTCCGAAACAGCAAGACATCACCCTCTGTACCTTTAACTTTATCAGCCAAAGCGTCACCTATGGCGCCCAGCTTGGCGACTACAAAGCCAGAAACGAAGGCTGAGAGTGCGCTCGCAAAGTCGGTAAACCGCTGCCCCTCATTTTTGTCTAAGGGGGTTGACCCAATGCCTATTACCCAACCGAGAACGCCTCCGAATAGGCACAGGTCGATTTGCAGCCAGTGGTTTGGAGGCACAATCGCGGCGGCGATGAGACATAGAAAGAATGCGACACCCCCAAGGACATAACCCGCCAAAATCCTGGGATCTATCTTAAGGACGGGAAATCGTTCCTTTAAAGATTGCCATTCGGTCATTTGGGTACCCTCTACCCCCCAAGCATATCACCCTCTAATCAGGCGCCAAGGTTGTGGGCTAAGACCCAGGGGGAAGCCGCGCTTTTTGCGCTCTCGCTTGATTTCCATGAAGCGGGGAGTGGTGCGGGCCGCAATCTCCCGCGCGAGGGCTTTGCGGTCCGTCAGCTCTTCTGTCATGGCTCTTCTGTCATGGCGACAAAGCAAGTCCAATTCGACTCTGTTTCAAGACAATCCGTCGAGGCTAACCAACTTCGTCAGTATACTGCCAAGTCGAAACTCGGGGCGTTATCTTTAGCTGCTAGGCTGGGCGGCCTGCCAACTATGGAGGAAAGCTCAATGCGCAAGCTAACCAGTATCGAGCTGCGAACTGTGTCTGGCGGGGCGGTAGCAGTGGAGCCCCCTGGTAAGGGGAGAATCCACCTCGTGACGCTTCCCGAGCAGGCTCACTTCGACACCGCTCCGCCGCTGATGCTGCGGAAGAGGCCCGCAGACCCCGCAGGGCCAGTCGCCGCCACGCCAGCCTAGTAACTCCCCCAAGCTCAAAGCCCGGGATATACAGCCCGGGCTTCTTTCTCAGGCCACACAACCTTTGCGCATGCTCCCAACTGCTGCCGCATTCTATTGCAGTGATCGGCTGGCGGGAGCCTTCGGAGGGAGTGACGGAGTCCATTGATGCGTTTGCAAGATTATGCGCCCTTCTTCGAGCCCGAGGAACTCGACGCCATGACGGCTGCCCACGATGCCGCATGGCAGCATCTGCGGGCGAATAGGTCTCGCCTCACAGCGGAACAGGTTCAGGTCCTAAAGAAGAGGTTGGCGCAGATCATTTTAGCGTCCGCCTGCAATGGAAAGCGCGATGCTGCTCGATTGAAGGATATTGCATTACGCGGGGTCTCTGGGAGACTTTCCCAAGCACTTGGGATTCTTGCTACGCAGTTTCTACCGCTCTCACTCTCACTCGCGTAATGTCTCCGAGGTGGAAGGGACCACCCTCGCAGAAGAAGATAGGGAAACGGGGGAAGCCTGGGGGACCGGGGCTTCCTTTTTGTGTTCAGTGCCCTGAGGTAGAGTTTTGCCCATGTCGTTTCGTGATTTCCTGTTGCTGTCAGTGACGGCTACGATCATAGCCCTCGCCCCTGCTTTGCATTCTCACCCTGCCGAGAGCCTCTTCGGTCGGCAGTCTGGGTGTGAGCCCCTGAAGCTCCAGTTAGAATGTTCGACGAAAGCACCACCAGCTATTGCCATGAATGCAAGCGGTCTCTCACCGAGATAGATAATCGCGGCCAACGCCTCAATGGCTGCATGACTTGCAACATCTGGTGGTCATCAAGCGGCGACAAGGTCCGGCTATCGGAAGAGGATCTGCACTCGCTTCATCAGATGCGGCGGAAACCAGCAGCCTACCGATAGCAGGTGGGGGCGCCTACTCTTCCCAAGTCCTGAGCCGCCGCTCGAACTCAAGCTCGGCCTGGTCAGGACCATATCTCAGCCGGTGCATCTCTTCCTTGCTGAAGCCGCGCTTCTTTCGCTCTCCCTTGATTTCGATGAAGCGAGGCTCGGTACGGACTGCAATCTCCCGCGCGAGGGCTTTGCCGTCGGTCATTTTCATTACCAATCGTGATCGGTTTTCGTTTGCATCTCTTTGATTGCCTGTTCTCGCTGGGCAGGAGTCATTTCCCCCTCGAATCTTTCGTTCTGTTGCTCAAAGCTGGTGTCACCGTGAAGCGGCTTTTGGCACCCCATCAGGCTCAACCCAGCAGCGTCCATGACCAGAATTAGCTCTCGCGCGCAACTCATTCAAACTATCCAACCAAGCTCGCGGGCCTTGTGGTTAGCAGCCTCCCATATCCGGGCCAAGAGCGCATAGTCAGTCGTTGGCGAGCGTCGTCTCAGGATCAGCTGCGGCTCGCTCTTGGGCTTGTAATATTCAGCCATGACGCCTGAGGGCTGATGGCTGACGATGATATCTCCGTGTTCAACCTTCACCATGAGGTCGTCCATCACGCCCTCCCAGCGACCTCATACCAATCTTCCAGGGCCGGGTTCAGCGGCATATAGCCGTGCTTGGCCTTGAAGGCGTCCTCGAAGTCGAAGACCCGATGGGCTAGCGCTGTGACCCACTCTTCTACTGGCGAGCCATCATAGTCATCGGTCCTGACGGCTTCCGCGGCGTAGAGGATGGACCAAGCGCGCTGATATTCTTCGAGGCTGGCAAGCGGCGGCTGCTTGGCGCCGGCAGCCAGGGCCTCGCACACACCGCGCGGGTCACTGATGCCAGCTTTGTCGAGCTCGGCCCGAAACTTGGGAAGGAAACGCGCAACTGACGGGTCCATGGCTTTTACTCCTACCACAAAAAAGCGAGGCCGCCGCACCTTGGGGGAAGTGATCCAAAGTACGACGGCCTCTAGGCGACCGACCGGAAGTCGGGCGCCGACGCCTCCTGGCAGGGCGACGGCCCGGGCGTCAAGCGGGAGCCTTGCCCGCCTCAGCTTTTGACGGAAGGCAAAAAAAGGGCGCCGGCCGAAGCCGACGCCCTATCGCGAACGAGCCCGTCGTTGGGGGAGCTTAGGGGCTAGAAACGCCCGTTGTCATTGTTTCTGGTTGCGCCCTGACCCACACCTCCACCGTGGCCATTACCGGACCCCGTGCCACCGCCGTTTGCTCCATTATTGGAGCCCGGGCCTGCTAGAGCAGCGCTCGAGATTCCCAAGGCGATCACGGCGACTAACGTGAAAACTGTTTTTGTCATGCTTGAGTTTCCCTCTTTTCCAAACTGCTACGCGGATCAAACCGCTGAGAGCGACTAAAGTTCACGACTCGGGCTCTCTGCGGACTCAGGCGTGGCATTAGGGTGGCCCTCGTGTCGCCATTTCACTAAATGTCCCTCGAATTTTCTCGACAGCGCAACGATAGACGAATCTAACGGGGGCACAGCTTGCTCTCGGTGAGCCCCTAGTCCTCCCAAGCCCTGACGCGCCGCTCAAATTCAAGCTCGGCCCAATCGGGTCCGTATTTCAGGCGGTGAAATTCTTCCTTGTTGAAGCCGCGCTTCTTACGCTCTCGCTTAATCTCTATGAAGCGTGGCGCGGTGCGGGCGGCTATTTCGCGGGCAAGGGCTTTGCGGTCTTTACTCATACTATCCAACCGAGCTCTCGAGCTTTGTGGTTGGCAGCCTCCCATATCCGGGCCAAGAGCGTGTGGCATGCGAAAAGAAGAAGCCCCGGCCCGAGGTGGAGGTTCGAACCGGGACTTCCCTCTCACCAGAGGAGAGGCTCTCGGGGCAGGGAATGCCGAGAGCAATTAATCATATCAAACTTTACGGGGTGCGTTTGAAACCCCCGCGTGCGGTTACTCTTCCCACGTCTTGGCGCGCCGCTCGAACTCAATCTTCGGCCCAGGCCAATCTCACTTTTCGACTTTCGACTCAGCGAGCTCCTTTTTGATCCGTCGCCAAGCACGCGGTCCGAAGTGCATGCTGTGGTCGCTTTTTGCCGCCCTGTAGTTTGTGGGCACGCTTTAGAGAATAGACTGCGGACACCATCCGCATTCCGAGACTTCCACAAGCCGCTATTGATCATGCGAGCGAAAACGCCCACTTGCCTGGAGTCGCAATGCCGGGGCCGGGGCCGGGGCCTGTCCCGGGTGAGCCAGTCCCCGCTCAGCCAGTTTGATAGCTGATAGTTCTGACGTAAGAAGCCCGGACTTTATAGCCCGGGTTTCTTCTCAGCCTAAGCCTTAGGCAATCCAGCCAAGCTCACGGGCCTTGGCGTTGGTTGCGGCTCAGACGTGAGAGCGAAGCTCAAGACACGGGGTTGGCTGGCGTCCTGGCCACCGTAGCGTGTCCAAGGGCAAGAACGCCAACGGCCGAGCATGTATCGGGCTTAATTTCCACAAACCGAGGCGTGGAGCGGGCTGGGGATTTCTGTGGTGAGGGCTTTGCGGTCTGATATGGCGGAACCAAAGCCAGTCAATCGCAATTTAGAGAAGGGAGCTAGGGGGGCCTCGCTTAACGGGGAACCACGATGAGCATATATGTCCTTTTTTGGGGTCTGTGCACGGTGCTCGGCATTAACGTCATTACGGCCCTGATCGCCATCGCAAGTGCATATCGAAGGGAGCGGAGGTCGTCCCTCTCGTTTAGGTGAGGCTGCTGACGACGCCGATTCCGGCGCAGGTAAAAAAAAGAAGCCCCGGCTCAGGAGTGCCCGGGCTTCCCGTGGTGTCTGATGTGGCACCTGGCCCCATGATTCCAGGCAGGGGAATGGTAGCACGCGGCCAACGCTGCAACTGTGCTCTCGGGGCAACGGCCAGCAAAAAGCTAAGAGAGAGCCCG
>Ga0315553_10001465_pt1 | contig 19486 bp, 11 predicted proteins | sample SalMarSW160140MG_FD_203099 | JGI IMG/M metagenome (GOLD analysis project Ga0315553, IMG submission 203099) | Salt marsh sediment microbial communities from the Plum Island Ecosystem LTER, Massachusetts, United States - Salt Marsh Sediment SW1601-40 ... | reverse complement strand
GGGAAAGCTATCAGCTTTCAGCCACCAGCTTTCAGCCGGGGGAACAGGAGAGCGCAGTGACGGCAAAGTAGCGATCCTTGGCTCTGTGGTGAGCGCGTAAAGACGTAGAGACGTAAAGACAGAATGTGAATCGTTTCTGTGCTACGCCTGCGCCCGATTGGATTCAGCGAGGTGGGAATCGGCGAGCAGATCGCGGATCAGCGCGTCGGCCAGCGACTCGGGACACTCGCCTTGGGTCGCATTGCCCGACGCCGAGTTGTCGATCGAGCGCGTCACGGTTCGCACCTTGGCGAACTCGAGCAGGTTGTTTTCGCCAACGAGCTTGAGCCACCGCTGACAGGCGTCGTAAGGCAACAGCACGGCGCGGCGCATGCGGCGCTGGAGCGCGTCGGGCGCGGAGTCGGGCGTGGCATCGGTGTCGAAGGCCGTGGTAATGAGAAAACTCAGAGGGCGATACGCTTCCCAGATTTTTTGTAGGGCAGCAGCCGTTTTTTCGGGATCGTTGGCCAGTGGGAGTGAGACCGCCGATATGCCCTGTTCGGCGAGCTTGCGGCGGAGGGCTTGCGCGACTTCGTTCTGACCGACGATGATCGCCGCGCCCGATAGCGGTTTCATCCCATCGGCGAGCGCAGTTGGCGTTGCGTGGGCGCGCTGAGCGAAGCGATGGCCGACCTGCGCTCCGGTATCCAGTGGCGGTTTGCCATTCGGGGGCGCGGCGGCCGACTGATACCCCTCGACCGGCACCTGCGCAACGTGTGCCGCGGGCACCGGATGTTGCAAGACGAGGTGGTAGGCGGCGCCTTCCGCGTCGATATCGTTGATGCCTGCCACCAAGTGCCCACCCTGACGGTGCGCGGCGAGTATCGTTTCCTGGTCGACGAGCCGCACGCTCGAGCCAGCTCTGGCGAGCGATGCACCGGCGCGGGATACGCCATATGTCGCCGCGGCCTTACCGCGATCGAGCGCATGCATCGCCGTCAGCAGCGACGCCATGCCCGAAGCGCCTTGCGTGTGTCCGATCTGTCCGACAACCGTGCTCAACCGCAAAGGCCGCGACGGCGCGCCCGCACCCAATCGCTGCGTGATGGCGGCGATCTCTGCGTCATCCAACCGCGCCACGCCCGTGCCGGCCGTTTCGAGCAGGGCCGTTTGCTCCAGCCCCGCGTCCAGTCCTTGATAGGCGCGGTCCATCGCCTGTCCCACGGACTGCGTCGCGGATTCGGCGAACCCGGCTCCCACGTCGCGAATGACGGCCCGAATCGTGTCGCCGTCGCGCTGTGCGTCGGCCAGTCGCTTCAGCACCAGCACGCCCACGCCTTCTCCGGGAAGGTAGCCGTTGGCGTCGGCGTCGAAGGGCGCCTTGGCGTCGTCGCCGCGGACGGTGCCCGAGAGCGACAGATACTCGTACATCGGCAGACCCATGGAGCGATGCCCGGCCGCGCAGATGACCATGTCGCAGTCGCCTTCGCGAAGCTGGTCAACCGCCAGGCACACCGCCGCCAGCGACGAGGCCTGGCCCGAATCGATGGCGGCGGCTCCCCCCATCAGGTCGTAGACCTTCGTGATTCGCGATGCGAGCGTGCTGGGCGTAAAGCCGCCCGTCTCATCCAATAGGGCGGGCATTCTTTCCAGTAGCTTGTCGCCAAAGGATTCGCAGATGGCGTCGATCGCTTCGTTGGCGAGGCCGCGCTCGCGCAGCCCGTGGCGGAGGCTTTCGCAGAACTCGGGCAGATTGAATCCCATCTTCAGGTGTTCGGAGAACTCGCTGCCGAAGATCGTTCCCACCACGACCGCAACGCGCCGGGCATCGTACGGCTTCTTGTCGTAGCCGGCGTCGGACAGTGCCGCGTCGGTTGCATCCAGCACCATCAATTGCAAGGGGTCGGCGTTCTTGACGTGCAGCGGCGGTATCTTGTGTCGCCGCCAGTCGAACTCAAAACCCGTGATGTAGCCGCCGCGCTGGGCGACGCTGTGATACGGTTTCGCTTCGCCGGGCGAGCACGCCAAGCGAGCATCCCAGCGGTCGGGGGGAGCGTCGATCCTGGCATCGCGGCCGGACACGACAAGATCGCAGAACGCCTGCACGGTTCGCGCGCCGGGGTAGATGCAACCGGCGCCGATAATGGCGATGGGTTCCGCGGCGGAGAGCGTGGCGCTTGGGGGCGGGGCGACGCCGCGAGCTGCTGTTTGGGCCTCTTCCAGATACTCGTCCAACACCACGTGAACGTTCAGCCCCCCGATGCCGAACGAATTCACCGCCGCCCGTCGAGGATGCCCGTCAGAAAATGCCGGCCAGGGCACGTTCTGCTTAGGTACGTAGAACGGGGCCCGCTCCCAATCGATGCCCGAGTTGAGTTGGTTTACGCAGATTTGTTGGGGCACGGTCTGGTGCTGGATGGCAAGCACGGCCTTGATCAACCCGATCAGGCCGGCCGATTCCAGCGTGTGTCCGACGTTGGCCTTCACGCCGCCGATGGGAATTTTGTGGCCGGGTGGAAACTGCCCTTCGAGCATTTCGATCATGGCCTTCATTTCGGTCAGATCGCCGATGCGGGTCGAGGTGGCATGCGCCTCGACGTACTGCAAGCGGCGAATATCGAGCCCGCCGGCGTAGGCTCGCTGCATGGCCAGCACCTGTCCCTCTTTGCGCGGCGCCCAGAGGCTTTTGCCTTTGCCGTCGGACGAGACCCCGATCCCGCGAATTACGGCATGTATGGGATCGCCGTCGGCCAGCGCGCGGTCGAGCGTTTTGACCGCGATCACCGCGTAGCCTTCTCCGGAAATGAGACCATCGGCCGCTTCGTCGAACGGGCAGCATCCGTGAGCCGATCCCGACTGTGCCTTGGCAAAGAGAATCAGGCTGTCCGTGCAGAAGTAGGATGCGCCTCCCACGATGGCCATGTCGATGCGGTTCGTGCGCAGGGCCCGCGACGCCATCGCCAGTCCCTGCAAGGCCGACGAACATGCGGCGTCCAGGATGAGCGATGGGCCGCTGACGCCGAGCGCCTCGGAGATGATGGCGGCCGCGGTATGGATCGAGGATCGCGGGATGCCGCCCGGTCCGCGTCGCGGCAGATCGCGGCGAATTCGGTCCACCAGATTCTGCACGAAGCCTTCCGCGTCACCTCCCACGGCCTCGCGGAACGATGGAAGCTCCAACAGATACCGGGCCGACTCGCCGACGCGCACTGCGTAATTCATCTCGCCCGCCACCGGACCGCCAAGATTGTGGCCGACATAGACACCGACATTGCGCAGCGGCAGATCGAACGGATTCAAGTGGGCGTGGCGGCAGGCTGCGGCAGCAACCTGGCAGATCGTCTGATGGCCGACTTCGGCCGAAGGCAATCGCCGCGCGGGAATCGGGCATTGCATGGCATCGAACGGCGGGTAATCGATCACTCCGCCCAGCGACATGTACGTCTTGGAACGCACGCCCCGTCGGGAGTCGAAGTGCAACTCGCGGTTCAGTCGATCGGGTGGAACCTCGGCGATGGCAGTCCGACCATTGACGAGCAGCTCCCAGAACTCGCTCAGGTTATTGGCGCCAGGAACGCGGCAGGCCATGCCGATGATCGCCAACGGTGCCTTATCCGATGTCTGCATAACGTTCACTCCGCTGGCGATACCGGCTTACGGCGCGAGCAAGAAGGGGGGCCCAATAGCGAGCGACGCCCGCATTGCCCCAAGTCTTCGTCACTCTCCCCTGGCATGCGAACATTCTCATCCAACCAGAACACCCCATTTTACCATTGTCGTGTGCGAATGAAGTGTTCCCTGCTTGGTTCTTCCCCAACAAGCACCTTCCGGGTGGCTCGCACATCTGTGCGACTTGGTTGCACAACTCATTTTACCCATTCTTTTCACTCAACTCGCGTATCCTAGACAACGCTTGTTACGTGAATTACCCTGAGATTCTGTGGGGTCGGGCGTGTCTAGGCCGGTAGTCTGGCTCGGCGTGGGCTTCGTTCAGCAGCCTGACGGTCGGCCTTGGCACTTGGCAAACGCGTTTGTCCGACGTCTCCGGAAAGGGCGCCCCAATTCGAGGCGGCTCAGCGCCAATTTGGACTGTAGGTCCGACGGGCGGCCGACCGTCGTCCTGGACGCAGTCACGTGGGGTTTAAGACGTACGCCGGCCTTGCGCTCGAGGCTGGCACGGGCATCGACGACATCATGACCGCCAGTATTCCGAATCCGTTCTCGCTGCAGGGCAAAGTCGGCATCGTCATGGGGGCCAGCCGTGGCATCGGCCGAGCGTCCGCTCTGAAGCTTGCCGCATCGGGGGCGAACCTGGCGATTGCCGCTCGCGGCGCCGAGCATCTTGACGCACTGGCCAAAGAGATTTCCAGCAGCGGGGTTCGCTGCTTGCCTCTGCCCACGGACATTACTCGGCCGGATCAGCTTCAGCAGTTGGTGGATACGACCGTCGGCACTTTCGGTCAAATCGACTTCCTGGTGAACGTTCCCGCCTCGGTCGACGCGTTTGGCGAGTTGATCGATCAGGACGACCGGATTTGGGACGACATCATGGGGACGAAGCTGAAAGCGTACTGGCAGCTTAGCAAGCTGGTCGCACGCACCATGATTCCTCGTAGAAGTGGCGCCATCGTCAACCTGTCGGGTCATGCCGGTTTTCACCCGGAGCAGCTCTTGGGGATTTATTCGATCGCACAGTGTGCCGTGATGCACCTGACGCGAGCCATGGCCGGCGAGCTGGGGCGGTACAACGTCCGCGTGAATGCCGTTTCTCCGGGAATCACGCGGACGGAATTTGCCAAGCCGCTTTACGACACGCCGCTGAAAATGAACGTCTTCAAGCGAGTGTTCGCGCTGGAACGCATCGCCGAGCCGGACGACATCGCGCACTCCATCGTGTTTCTGGTGTCCGACGCCGCGAGCTACATCAACGGGCACGTGTTGGCGGTCGACGGCGGCATGAAACCGCTCGGCTGGTGGGGCTAATAGCAGCAACAAAACTTGAGTGTCGGGCAATCGATCATGTTAGTGCGTGAGACCGCCACGTCCGTATCCGTATCCATTAACGGACGTCAGCATGATTTCGAAGTCGAACCGCATGAGACACTCGCCGAAGTGTTGCGCGAGCGACTCGGCCTTACCGGCACGAAAATCGGCTGCAACCGAGGCGACTGCGGCGCTTGCACCGTGCTGCTCGATGGCGAGGCGATCCTGTCCTGCTTGAGCTTGGCGATCCAGTGCCACGGAAAGACCGTGATCACTATCGAGGGTCTGGAGAATCCCCAGACGGGAGAGCTCGATCCGGTGCAACAGGCGTTTGTCGAAAACTTTGGCGTGCAGTGCGGCTACTGCATCCCGGGCATCGTGCTATCGGCCCGTGCGCTGTTGGACGAAAAGGCCCAACCGACGGAAGAGGAGATCCGCGAGGGGATTCAGGGAAACATTTGTCGTTGCACGGGATACCAGCAGATTGTCGAGTCGATTCAGGCCGCCAGCCGGCAACCGAAGAGCGCGAACGCCGGCGGGATAGCGGACACCGGGGGCGCCAGCGGGCAATCCAACACAGACGCTGACAACACGCAATCGAAGAAGGGGGCTGAATAAATGCGGACGATCGGCACATCGCCCCCCATTCTCGAAGCGCGGGACAAAGTGACGGGTCGCGCCAAGTATGTCGATGACATGCAGGCGGACCTGTTCGTCAAGATAGTGGGCAGCCGTCATCCTCACGCGCACATTCGCGGCATCGATATCACCGCGGCCATGCAAATGGAGGGAGTGGCGGCGATCCTCACGCACGAGAATGTACCGCAGCGGCTCATCAACTTCGGCACCCACCGCCCGTCGCTGGCCATCGACCGGCACGTGCGGCATCTGGGCGACTACGTGGCCGCCATTGCCGCGACCAGCGAGGCAGTTGCCGAAGAAGCACGTCGGGCGATCCGCGTCGAATACGACGTGCGGCCGGCCGTGTTCGATCCCGAAGAGGCGCTGCAACCTGCCGCGCCGAAACTTTACCCCGAAGGCAACAACTTTTGCGCGGCGGTCGATTTGCCGCCGCACCAAAGCATTCCCGAGAGCCGGCAAGAGTGGGGCGATGTCGAGGAAGGCTTCCGACTAGCCGACGTGATCGTCGAGCACCGGTTGGATATTGGTTCGCAAGCGCATGCTGCCATCGAGCCACACGTCTGCATGGCGTGTTGGGAAGGCGACCAATTGATTATCTGGTCGGCAACGCATACCCCCACGGAGCTTCACGCGAACGCGGCCGAGTATTTTGACCTGCCACTCAAACAGGTCGTCGTGCTTTCGCACCACGTGGGGGGAGGTTTCGGCGGCAAATACACGGGACGGTACCAATACCTGGTTTGCCTCTTGGCTCGGCAGTTGCCTGGCAAGCGAGTCCGCCTGACGCTCAGTCGTGAAGAGACGCAGTGCTACGCTCGCCGTCCCCGGGCGAAACTGTACGCTCGCCTGGGGGCAACGCGCTGCGGCGTCATCACGGCGATTCACTTCAGCGGGCTGTTCGACGTCGGCGCCTACGGCACGTTCTTCTCGGGCAACAACAACTTTCATCACGAAGGGGGCATTCTCACCTACAAAACGGCCCATGCCCGCTTCGAAGCGAAAAACGTGCACACCAACCACTTTCGCTCGGAGTGCATGCGCTCCGTCCAGATGCCGTATCTCGCCTTTGCGGTGGAAACCGTGGTGGAATTGGCCGCCGAGAAGCTGGGGATGGACCCAACCGAGTTTCGCCTGAAAAACATGCCCACCACGGGCGACATGATGCCGCCCACCGAATACACGCACAACTACGGAGACTATCCGCAGGCCCGCCTCGATCTGTTCCCCGCCGCCCACATGTTAGAGCAGGTTAAGGGGAAGATCGGTTGGGCCGAAAAGTGGAAAGGCTTGGGGCAACCCTATCACTCCGACGGCCCCCGTCGGCGCGGCATCGGCTTGGCCTACTGTATGGGTTACGGCGGGTTCATTGCCGAGTCGGGAACCACGGCCGCCGTCCGAATCAACCCGGACGGCACCGCCATTGCCTATTCGAGCGTGCAGGAGCTGGGGCAGGGCATCAACACCACGCTGTGCATGCTGGTCTCCGAAGCGCTGGGCCTTCCGCTGGATAAGGTCTCCATCGTCGCCGGCGATACGCGCTCCGGGCAAGGCGATCCGTTCAATGCACGATCCAGTCACCAGCTCGCCATGTGCGGGCACATCCTGTTGCAGGCCGTCGAGAAGGCGCGGCAGAAACTCCGCAATTGGATCGCGTCTTCCCTGCGAGTCAACCCGCGCGAGGTCGTCATTGAAGGCGATCAATACTGGCTGGAGCGAGACACGAGCCAGAAATTCCCGCTGTGGGAATTCGTGGGCACGCTGAAATCCCCCGTCACCGGCCGCGCCGAAGGAGCCCCCCTTCACGTGCATCCGTTTGTCAAACCGGGCTACAAGGCACATCAGCCCATGATCATGGCGGCGGAAGTGGAAGTGGATACCGAAACGGGGGAAGTGAAGCCCATGAAGATCGTGGCGGGCATGTTTCCGGGTCGCATGATTAACCCGGGCGTGGTGCGTGGTCAGGCGATTGGTGGAGCAACGCAAACGCTGGGCATGGCGCTGTGGGAACACGTGGGCTTCGACGAAGATTCTCTCACCTACCTGAATCGCGACTTCACCGACTATCGAGTGCCGCGGGCCTTGGACATGCCGGCCATCGAGACCGTTCTGGTAGAACAGGTCGACCTGGAAAGTCTGCCTCACGAAGGGCTCCCGTATGGCGGTCGGGCCAGCGGCGAGATGAGCGCCTGGGGCGCGGTGGCCATCGCCAATGCCGTCCACAATGCCACCGGTGTGCGAGTGAGCGAATCGCCCCTGACCGCCGAGGCCGTTCTGCGAGCTCTGAATCGAGAGGCGCGTCGAGACGCAGGGTCCGAGGCCGATCGGGAGGCAGTCCGATGAGCGGAGCCAAATGCCGATCAGCGCCCGAGCAAACAGTGACATGCCGGCTCCGGCCGTTCCGGTATTTCGCCCCGACCACGGTGGAGGAAGCCGTCGCGGCGCTAGAGGAAGAAGAGGGCCGCGCGATCCTGTTCGCGGGGGGAACCGACCTTGTGCCCATGATGAAGCTGGGCGCGGTTACCCCCCAGACCATCGTCAGCCTGTCCGCCATTCCCGGCTTGAGATACATTCGCGAAGAGTCCGATGGCGCTCACATCGGGCCGCTCACGACGATTTCCGAGCTTCGCGGCTCGGCATTACTGCGCCAGCGCTGGCCCGCCTTCTTCGAGGCTGTGCGTCATTTTGCCGCCTCGCAAGTTCGCAACATGGCAACGCTGGGGGGCAACATCGGAAGGCGGTCCCCCTGTGCCAACACTCCGCCGCCCCTGATCGCGCTGTCCGCCGTGCTGACGTTGGTGGGACCGAACGGCCCTCGCGCTATTGCCCTCGAGAAGTACTTCGATCGGCCGGACGTTGCCAAGGGCGAAATGATCATCGACATCGCGATTCCTCATCCGCCGGCTCGGTCGAGCTCCGCCTTCCTGGAGCTGACGCGCAATACGGGCGACTTGGCCAAGGTCAATTGCGCCGTGAGCATTACCGTGGATAGCGGCATCTGCACCGATGTCCGAATCGTTCTCGGCTCCGTGGCCAATCGGCCGGTCCGCGCGTTCCAGGTGGAACAGGCGCTGATCGGAGGGCCGCTCGAGGACGCCATCGTCAACGAGGCGGCCGGGCGGGTCGTCCACGAGATTGCTCCCATCACCGACGCGCGATCGCGGGCCGAATACCGCCGCCAGGTCAGCCCGGTGCTGGTCGCACGAACCGTCCGGCGTGCCGCCGAGCGGATCAGCGGCTGAACGGCTTCGCCATGCATCATCGCGCGATCCTGAGGCGCCCGCCGCTCGACATGCCGACCAGCGGTCCCTTTTTTTCTTGCCCCATTTTTCGCCCCAATCGGGCTGGGGCGATTCTGCCCGCTGTCGCCTCGATTTTTCTTCGGATGCGTGTTTCGCGGCGCATCGGCCTTGATTACGTTACGTAATCCATGATTTGTAGCCCTCGGGTCGCGGCGGAGTTCGTCACGACATTCGCAAGCCCCTCATGCCAGCCTTTGCCCCGCCACCAATGTCACTGTTCACCCCGCAGCGCGTTTCGCCGATCGCGCCGTTCGTCCCATCGTTAGTTTGCCTATTACTCCTCGCGCTCATCGGCCCGGTGGTCGCCCGAGGAGGCGATACCTGGTCCGGTTGGCGGGGCCCCACCGGCTTGGGCATCACCGACGAAAAGGACTTGCCGCTCACGTGGGGTGGCCCGTCGAATGAAAACATCGTGTGGAAGGCGCCGCTTCCCGGCACCGACGGCAAGGCGCGGCTCGACCACAACCAGTCGAGCCCCATCGTGTGGAAGGACCGCGTGTTCGTCATTGCGGTCTATTGGCCGGAGGGGATGGCTGAGTCCGAGTTCCCCGAGCACCACGTCGCGTGTTACTCGGCAGCCGACGGCAAATTGCTATGGGACGAGAAAGTGCCGCCAGGTCCGTGGCTGCTCAAGGACTTGCGCGGCGGCTACTCCGCCCCGACCCCTTGCACCGACGGCGAGCGCGTGTACGCGATGTTCGGCTCGTCGGAAATAGTGGCGCTCGACTTCGGCGGCCACCTGGTATGGCGTAAGGAAGTCACCCCCTTCGCGTGGGATGTGGCGATCGGCACGAGTCCGATTCTCACCCGCGATGCCTTGCTCGTGCTCGCCGACGGCACCAAGTCGAACATTTCGCGATTGATCGCGCTCGATCCCGCGACCGGCGACGTGAAATGGGAGCGGAAGCGGCCCGAAGGCAACTTCAACCACACGACGCCGGTGCTGGTCGAAGTCGGCGGCAAGCAGCAGCTCTTGATTGCGTCGTCGGGAGCGGTGCAGGGAGTCGATCCCGCGGACGGCGAAGTCATCTGGTGGGCGAAGAATCGCGGCGACGTGCCGACACCCGCGTTCGGCGGCGGGCTGGTTTACTCGGAAGATGGGCGCGGCGGACCCGGTATCGCCGTCGACCCGACCGGCGAAGGCGACGTAACGGGCACGCACGTAAAGTGGACGACGCGCCCGATTCCCGAGGGGTATTCGTCTCCCACGATCGCCGGCGGGTACGTGTATCGCATGCATAACCCGGGTATCCTGCGTTGCTTCGCGCTGGAGACCGGCAAAGAGGTTTTCGCCGAGCGGATGCCCGACGGCGTGAACGCATCGGCCAGCCCGGTGCTGACGGCCGATGGTCGGCTTTACTTCGTCAGCGGCGGCAAGAGCGTGGTGATTCCCGTTGGCCCGAAGTTCGAGCCGCTGGCCACGAATGATTTGGGCGATGGCGGGCCGGCATCGCCGGCGGTCGCACACGGCTGCCTGTATATCAAAGGGAGCCGGTATCTGTACTGCATTGGCAAACCAGGGAGAGAGCAATGAAACGCACTTCGGTGATTCGCATCGCGCTCGTGCTGGGCGCGCCGTTGTTGGCGGCCCTAACAATCGCACCGGTCGTCGCGAGCGCGGCGGCCCCGCCCAAGTGGCAGCCGATGCTCGGCGATCTGGTGAAGACCGAGCAGGCGGGCTTCGGCGGCTTGTGCGGTATTGTGGTTGATCCCGCCGAGGGCACCGTGTGGATCAACGTTAGCGACCGCGGTTTCTACCGCTCGGACGATCAGGCCAAATCGTTTCACCGCTGTGGCGACGAACAGCCCAAGGGGCGCACCGAGTCGCCGGGTTGCCTGATGCTCGATCCGTCGGGCGTCACGAAGCGAATGATGACAGCGCTGGTGTACGGCGCCCCGATCAGCGTGAGCGACGACGGCGGCGCGACGTGGCGAGCGCTCGACGGCAAGGCGTCGCACGTCGACTGGTTCGCCGCCGACTGGACCGACCCCGATCTGAAATTCGTGATCACCCTGAAGCACGAAGCGGGCGGATTGCTTTTGACCTCGCGCGACGGCGGCGCGACGTTTACCGAAGTCGGCAAAGGATACGGCCCCGGCTGGGTGTTCGACGGCAAGACCGCCGTCGTCGCCGAAGCGAGGGAACGAGGCCGGCCGAAGCCCAACCTGATGCGCACGACCGATGGCGGCGAGACTTGGAAACCGTCCGGCGCGTACAGCCCGGTCGGCACGGGCAGCGTACAAGTGCTGCCGCGGCCGAACGGCAATTCGCTCTATTGGCTGGTCGAGGGCGCCTTGATCGCCACCGACGACCAGGGCGAAACGTGGAAGCACGTGGCCGACATCAAGGACGGCCGCTACGGCCCGGTGTTCGGCAAGAGCGGCAAGCACATGTTCGTTCTGACCGGGGCAGGGATCATCGAGAGTACCGACGGCGGCGCATCGTGGTCCGACCCGATTCCGCCGCCCGACGGCCTCCAAGGAGTCGGCGGCCTTACCTGGCTGGCATACGATCCGGCCAGCGACGTTCTCTACCTGATGAAGATGGGCAGCGACCTGTTCAAGCTCGCCCGCGCAGATTAGGCGACGCATCAGCGACCGGCTTCCTTCGGGCAGCGGGACGCCGACGCTGATCCGGTAGAGGAACGTTCTCTAGCACACGGAGCAAAGTGGACCGGGTCCACGCAACTTGGCCTGTCTTCGAGAGAACCCATGGTGTCGGAGACAGTCGCTGCGCGCCAATTGCGAGAATGGTCCGCCCTTCCTCGCACGGCGCCCGTCAAACAATCGATTTGTCCTTGCCCGCGGCCGATTATTTTGGCGAGGGAAGAATAATAAGGGCATCCTCGGCGAAGGACGCATCGCCAGCCTTGCCGTTGATGCGGTACTGAATCTTCAATTGCTTCACGCTTCCCGGCACGGGGTCGCCGCCAAAGCTGGCGTTGTAGCTCGCCGACGGCAACGCGATCAGCGGCAAATCGCCGACGTGCTTGCGGAGGATCGCGGTAACATCCTTTTGAGTCGACCCGGCACCGTATTCCGCTTTGACAATCTCCAGCTTCACACGCTCGATGCCGGCATTGGCAAGCAGCTCGCTCACGTCGACCTTGCCGCCGAGCTTCTGGGCAATGACCAGCGTGGCCTGCGTGGCCTCTTCATTGAGCTGGGGAACTTTCATGGCTTGGATGGCCAATGTGAGCCCCTCCGCGCTTGGATGGAGCGTGAGCACATCCAGCACGAGCGTCTGCTCAGCCGCCTGGCGGGAAGCGTCGAGCGCCTTCTGGCACATCTCGGCCCGCTGCTGATCGGACATGTCGAACTTGCGCGCCAGACCGATGTAACCGCGTAAGGCACGTACCTGGTATCGCGCTTCGGGGGCGGTCTTGGCGAGATCGAGCAGTACGGGCGCCGCATCGAGGCCGTTCCATTTGCCGAGCAAACGGCTGGCGTCGTCTTGAAGTTGAGGATCGTCGCTCTTGGCCGCTGCGGCGAGCGTCTGCAAGGCTTTGGTTCCCCCGACGTCGCTCAGAATCTCCAACAAGGTACCTTTCTTTGCGGCGGGCGAACGATCCAGCGCCTGCGCGAGTTCGGCCGCACACGCTTCGCGGTCCGGCATGCGGACGCTCGCGGCTTTCAATGCCTGAAGAGCCGCCGGTGCATCGTCGGCATGCTGGGGACTAACGACTTGTTCGACCAAAACGGACATCCGCTTGAGCGACACCGTTTCTCCCAATGCCGCCAACGCGGCGCTGCGAACCGCGGCATCGGAATGGTCCAATGCCTTGAGAAGCTCAGGCACGGCTTCGATGCGGCGCCGCCCGACCAGCTCGATCAGCAGCGGGTACGCCTTTCCCTGCGACTTGGGGAGCAGCGCGGCGATTTGCGCGTCGACTTTTTCGCCGGGAAGACTTGCCAACGCTTCCTTCGCCGTGGCCGCAAGATCTTCATCGTCGTCGATGGCGATCGCCAACAGCGTGGAAACACACGAAGCGTCGCCCACGCGCGCCAGCGCGTCGACCGCGGACAACCGAACTTGTTGGGTACCCTTTTCGGTGGCGGAGAGCACGGCGGTCAACACGACGGTTGTCGGCCGGTCGGCCATCGCCTGAATAATCAAGGCCGCCCGTTCCGGCGTCGCGCGAGGCAGTTCATCGGCCAAGGCCTTGTCGAACTCACCGCCGGGGAACTCACGGGCCGTGCTCAGCGCTAGGCGGAACCTCGCTTTGTCGTCCGACCGCAATTGCTCAATCAATAGCGGGATTCCCTCTTGGCCGCGGGCGAGAATTGCACCTCGAGTCGCCTCGATCACACGCTGCTTGGGCACGTCGGCTTTGCGGACTTCGTCGTAAATCGCGACCGCTTCGGCCGACTTGTCGTCAGCGTGCAATTGTTCGGCACACAACACGAGTGCCTCGGCAATCGCCGAACGAACTTTGTCGGGAGCAGCGGCCAGCGCCTCGCGAAGCGATTGGGTTGCCGGGGCATTCGCGATGTGCCCCAGTGCAACGGCTGCGGCCGACGCAACTTCTGGATCCCTGTCCTGCAAGCGCTTGGCCAACGTACCGACCGCCTCCACATCGCGGCGGACGCCGATCGAGTTGATCGTGCCGACCAAAAGCAGCCCATCAAGCGACTCAGTAGCCTTCCGCAGTGCTTCGTCCGCTTCCGGCCCGGGAATCGCTTCCAGGGCGATCCGCGCCCACGACGAAAATTGCGGGTCGGGCAGCAACCGCGCCAGATCGGGAACTGCCGCGCTCGAACCGTGAATGGCCAGCAGCTTGCAGGTGATTGCCTTGTCGGCGGCAGGCGCGTCGGATCGCAAAACCTTGAGCAGGTCCGCTTCCTTGACGGCCGAAGCGTCGGAACGGTCTTGAGCCCAGGCCGACGCGCCGGCCAAAACGATCCATGCCGCGAAAAATGCAACCGCGCGTGGGAATGCTCGAGTCGTATCCATGGTATCGGTCCTGAACGTTGAGGATTGGTTTGGTGGCGACAAATGGACGGGACGGTTAGGACTCACGTCTCCTCGGAGTCCTCGCGTTGTGACCTCCAAGTCCGGCAGCTTTACAGCCTCCACGGTTCGCGCAGCGCCTCGGATCGCAAACGATTCGCCTCTTCATCGTCGATGAACTTGTGGGTGGCGTTGTCGTATTTCACCTGGCGGCCCAAATAGAGTGCAATGTTCGCGGCGTGGCAGGCGATGTGCGCGTTGCAGGCCGCGTCGGCGTTTCCTTTCGGCTTGCTGCGTGTTTTCACGCAGTTGAGGAAGTCGCGAACGTGGAACGTCGCCGGATAGCCGCCGATTTCGGCGACCGTTCTCCCCGCGAGCAATGCCGGTGAACTGAGCACCATCTTGCCGCTGTCGCCGGCTTCGACCCAGCCCGTCTCGCCTTCGAACCGCACCGGGCACGAGCCGAGTGGAATCCAGCCGGTCTCGCGGAAAATCAGTTCGGTGCCGTTCTCGTAACGCGCGACCAACTGTCCGTCTTGTGGCGCGTTGTACTCGACCGGCGGCGGGCAATCGCCTACAGCCCATTGGCACAGGTCGACGCAATGCGAGCCCCATTCGAGCACGCCGCCGCCGACCAGCCCGCCACCTTTTTCGAAGTTGAAGCCGTCGAGCAGCTTGGCGTTGAACGGCCGCCAGGCAGCCGGCCCCAGGTACATGTTCCAATCGACGACCTCTTTATTCGGCTCCGGTTCGGCAGGCAGCCAGCCGCTCATCATGGCTTGCATTCCCGCCGGATGGGCATAGACCCTCTTGAGCTTTCCGAGCTTTCCGGTGCGAGCCAGTTCGCAGGCAAAGGCGAAGTGCGGCAGGTTGCGCCGCTGCGTGCCCGCTTGAAACACGCGTCCGGTGCGGCGCATGGTGTCTCGCAGGATCAAGCTCTGGGCGATGTTCTTGGTGACGGGCTTCTCGCAGTACATGTCCTTGCCGGCTTTGGCGGCATTCATCGCGGCGGTGGCGTGCCAATTCGGTCCCGTGGCGATCAGCACGGCGTCGATGTCGTCGCGGGCGAGCAGCTCGCGGAAATCGCGATAGGTCGCGCAGTCGCGATTTTCGTACTTGTTGTCAGCGATTTCCTTGACCGCGGCGCGCCGCACCTGCTTCACGTCGCACACGGCGACGAACTGCACGTCGGGTTGTTCCAGGAAGCAGCCGAGGTCGTACGTTCCCCGGTTCCCGATGCCGATGCCGCCGACCACAATTCGCTCGCTGGGAGCCACGGCGCCGCCCAGGCCCAAAGCCGAACTGGGAATGATCGTCGGCGCTACCACGGCGGCACCAGCGCCAACAAGTGCGGTCCCCAAGAACCGACGCCGAGAAAGTTTCTTGGTGCTTATCCAAAAACCGTCGGGGACTGGCTCATTTTGCGACGCCGTTGAATACGGAATCGTCTTCTCGCGGTCCGCGGAGCAAAATGTGCCTGTCCCCTTCTCTGGACGGTTTTTGGATAAGCTCTTCGCCTTCTTCGCCATGACTGCTCTCCTGATCGTGTTGATCGCTTGGCTGCCTGGACACCGCCCTGGTACGGAGCGTATTCCCGGTACGCAGTCAGCATACCCCCGCGGCATTCGCCTTTCTACCTACGTCGCGCCAGTTTTTCGTTTTCCTAACTCGAAATCGTCTTCCCGGACCTCCTGCTCAACGACCCTTGGATGACGCTCGGCCGCCGGACCGAGCTCGCGCGCTACGACCCAATTGCCATTTGCCGCACAAAGCGGTCGGTGGATCGCGACGGGTGGTTAGGCCACTGTGGGGAAAGTGGTTGACGATGAGCCGGCGGCGGGCCCACATCAGGGGGGACAGGCACGGTTTCGTTCGCGGTAGCGCGAACACGGAGCCAGTCCCCGCAAGCTTGGGGACAGCTTTATGCAGGCGTTGCTTGGACTTATGAGGCAAGCAGTGAATTCCTCCGCAAGTCGGCACCAGTTGCAACCCTGGTTCGTTGCGGCTTGCTGCTGCGGGAGCGAGAGTGTCGAATTGGTCGATCTCGTCGGCAATCCCTGGTTCGATACATGAGGGGCGTAGTGCGACCGTTTCCCATGGGAGCCAAGCCGATTCCAACCGCGCACAGGCGATGGGGTCGGATTCTCAGTAGCACCACGACCTGTCGGGCAAGACAGGGCCAACCGCCGGCATCGAGCCCGTGCGCGGTCGCCTCTCATTGCGCGAGTCGATTCCAGACGTGAACGCTCAACGCGACGCCGCCGGCAACGCGGCGCCGTCGTTCTTCATGCGGGCCGCTTCGCTAGCCCGCGGTCGAGATTCCAAGACCACAGGCGGGTGCCGACGGTTGCCAAGGGCCCTGCGGCAACTACTTCTCCGCCTGCGCGCTTTGAATTTTGTTCAGCGTCAGCAGAATCGGCTTGAGCTGCTCGTTTTCGATGGCCTTGGTGCCGTCGGCGCTCACGCGGTGGGTCTTCGTGCCGATGACGAAGTGCATCTCGTAATGAAAGTCGTCGGCCACATTCGGCGCCAGCAGCTTCGCGGGCAGCTTCTCCCAGTCGATGGCGGCCACCGCCTTGGTGAGCGTCTCCAGGTCCTTGGCATCGAGCGTGCCTTCGACCTTGCCTTGTCGCGACTTGCGGGTGAACTTGCCGTCGGGCGTCATTCGATAGCTGATGCTCACGCCGGCGAATCCGCCGGTCTGTTGTACTTCGATCACCTTGAAGGCAGGGGCCTCATCTTCCGCCGCGTACAGCGTGGCGGGAATCAACAGCAGGGCACAGGCAAAAGCGGATTTCATGCGATATCACTCCTGGAATAGTGTGTCGGGCGGGATCAACGAGCGATATTTGAGTTCGACGCCGTTCGACGGTACGAGTTCCCGCGCGTTGCTGAGTTTTCGGCAACCGCCAACCGAATCGGTCGAACGTATGACGCGGGTATCCTTTCAGCATCCTATCGTCACCGTCACCGCATCGCCATGCCCGTGCCGCACGGAGCCGTTATCGGGCCGTACCGGCAGTTTGCAAGCGCTTGATTCGCCGCCGATCGCGCATCAAAATGGCCATGCGAATCGCCCGACCGACCCAATACTTGAGGAACGCCATGCATACCAAGCTCTTGCACATCGCCTGCTCGATTACGCTGGTCGCCTGCGTCTTTGCGGCAATGGCCCAGACCGTGGACAACAAAGAGGCGGCGGCGCAGCGCCTCAGGCGCACGCAGCCACCCACGCGCGATCCCCACACGTCCGGATACGTCGAGGCCAAGGAGCTGCCCGACGGCGAGGTTCCTCCGCCGGACGCCGAAGGGAACTTCATCATCGGTCCGACGCACAAGCCCGCGCCGGAAATGGCCGTGCGGGAAGGGGTACCGAAAGGAAAAATCTACAACCTCACGATGAAATCGGAGGACAGCAAGATCTATCCCGGAATTGCGCGGGAGCAGGGAACGTTCGGCACGCCCGATCCCAGCGACCCGGCCAAACTGGTGGTGACGACCAGCCACCCGGCTCCCTACACGCGGCGCGTCGCCGTATATGTCCCCCAACAGTACGAGCCCGGCACCGAGGCGCCCTTCCTTGTCGGGGCCGACGGGCCCGACACCGCGCTGTTCCGAGCGCTCGACAACTTGATCGCCGAGCGCCGCGTGCCCGTGATGATCGCCATCTCGATCAGCAACGGCGGCGGCGACGCCCAAGGCAGCCAGCGCGGTTTGGAATACGACACCATGTCGGGCCTGTATGCCGAGTTCGTCGAGACAGAGGTGCTGCCCCTGGTGGAAAGGGAATGCAAGGTGAAACTGACGAAGGACCCCGAGGGCCGCGCGACGATGGGCACCAGCTCCGGCGGCTCCTGTGCTTTGATCATGGCGTGGTATCATCCGGAGCTCTATCACCGGGTGCTGACGTATTCCGGCACGTACGTGAATCAGCAGTGGCCCCCTAACCCTGAAACTCCTCACGGTGCGTGGGGCTTTCACGAACACCTGATCCCCGAAAGCCCGGCCAAGCCCATTCGGATTTGGCTCCAGATCAGCGATCGCGACTTGTTGAACCCGAACGTCATGCGCGACGACATGCACGACTGGGTCGTGGCCAACGAGAACATGGCGAAAGTGCTGGCCGAAAAGGGCTACCACTACCAGTTCGTATTCGCCCGCAACGCCGTACACGGCGACCGCCCCGTAAAAGAGCAAACCTTGCCCGAAGCACTGGAGTATCTGTGGCAGGGCTACCCGATCGGCGAGGGGAAAGAGTAGTCGACGACGGCGCGGGGAACCGGTGTCCATTCGGCACGTTCAGCTCGGTGTGTTCGAAGGCATTGTCAACGTGAATTGTAGCGTCGATTGAGGTTCACCCGAATTCGTCGAACGGACACGAATCAACGCATTCTTGCGATTCCTGGATGACGTTCCCAAAATGGCGCCGGCCCTTCTCCCATGGCCTCGACTCTTGTGCGGGCCCATCGCGTCGTTCGTTCGATTGCGGAGACATGCTCGAAAGGAGCAATGCCATGCGCCGGTTCTCGATACTGTTGGGTTTGTTGGCGATCACGGCGCTTCTCACGGCGTCGCTCCACTCGCTATCCGGGCAGGGCGCACAGCCGCCGTCGGTGGATTCCGCGGCCGATCCGGCGCCGGTGACTTTTACCACGCAGGAAGATCACCGCGACATGATGGAGCAGCTTGGCATCACCAAGTTGCGTCCCGGCCCCAGCGGAAACGCATCGGCGCCCAATAGCGCGAACTACGACGAGTCGAAGGCGAATCCGTATCCAGATTTGCCTGAGCTACTCAAATTGAACAACGGCGAGGCCGTCACCTCCGCGGAGGTGTGGTGGCATCACCGTCGCCCAGAGATTGTCGAGGAATTCGAGCGCGAAGTGTACGGCCGCGTGCCGGACAACGTGCCGAAAGTGACCTGGAAAGTGATCGAAACTCGCGAAACGAAGGTCGGCGAGGTCGAGGTAATCGAGAAGCAGCTTCAGGGGCAGGTGGACAATTCGTCGTGCCCATCGATCGAAGTGAACATCGCGATGACGCTGGTCACACCCAAGGACGCCAAAGAGCCGGTACCCGTGCTGATGATGTATAGCTTCGGATTCGGCCCACCGCGCCGTGGAGGCCCACCGTCAGCATCGGGCGCTCGAAGGCCCGGGCCCGGGGGCGGATTCGGGCCGCGAGGTCCTTCGAGCCAACAAATGCTCATCGAAGCGGGCTGGGGCTACGCCATGATCTCGCCGGCGAGCATTCAGGCCGACAACGGCGCCGGCCTTACGCGAGGCGTTATCGGTTTGACCAACAAGGGTCAGCCCCGCAAGCCCGACGATTGGGGCGCCTTGCGTGCCTGGGCATGGGGAGCTTCGCGCGGCTTGGATTACCTGGAAACCGACCCGGCGGTCGACGCCAAGCGCGTGGGCATCGAGGGCGTTTCGCGGTACGGCAAGGCGGCGCTGGTGGCGATGGCGTTCGAGCCGCGGTTCGCCATGGTGCTCGTGGGTTCGTCGGGCGAAGGGGGCGCGAAGCTGCACCGCCGCAACTTCGGCGAGGCGGTCGAGAATCTCACCGGCTCCGGCGAATACCACTGGATGGCGGGCAACTTTCTCAAGTACGGCGCCGCCGAGTCGAAGTT
>Ga0315553_10001459_pt1 | contig 19509 bp, 22 predicted proteins | sample SalMarSW160140MG_FD_203099 | JGI IMG/M metagenome (GOLD analysis project Ga0315553, IMG submission 203099) | Salt marsh sediment microbial communities from the Plum Island Ecosystem LTER, Massachusetts, United States - Salt Marsh Sediment SW1601-40 ... | reverse complement strand
ACGGATACGCCGCCTCCGACGCCCACAGCAACCAACATGCCAACACCCAGCCCCACACCGCCCTACACTACCTATGTCGTCCAGGCGGGGGACACGCTGAGCGGCATAGCCAGTCGTTTCGGAGTCACGGTGCAGGCCATCATGGACGCCAATGGGCTGATCGGCACCGTGCTCAATATCGGAACGCAGCTCACCATTCCCTCGGGAGAGGGTCCCGTAGCCCCGCCCGCGAACCCCACAGCGACTCAGGCAGGAGCCGCGGCTACTCCCACTACGCGGCCGGCGGCACCCACACCGACGAAAAAGCCGCCGACGGCCACACCACAGCAGTACCCCTACTTCTACGTGGGGGGCATGCAGGAGCAAGAGAAGGGATGTAGCGGTCTGGGCGTGGAGGGGGTGATCCTGGACGCCGCCGGGAACCCTATCACCGGAATAGTGACCGTCAGGTGGCAGTTGGGTGGGTACGTTGACTATTTCGTCACGGGCAACCCCGTCGAGCTGCCAGGTGTCTTCAAGTTCGATATCATCGCTACTCAAAGCCAACCCATATACCACGGCACCAAGACCTCGACGATACAGATCGTGGAGAGCGAGGCTAATCCTACCCCGTTGTCGGAGCCTTTCACGTGGCAGGTCCTGGACTGTATCGATGGACCTGAGAGGTTCGTGAACGTGACTTTCCAACACCGCTGATCGACGAGCCAGCCAGGAACACCAAGAGCCCGCAGTGCGGGCTCTTTTCGTTTCTGGCCGGTACCTCACGGAGAAGGCCAGCCTGGCCTACCCGTGCTTCACCGCCCAGTCGTAGGGTATCTCCTCGGTATCGTAAGGTAGGCGGTACTCGTCGGGCTCCTCGTAGTTGTACAGTTCCGTGGGCACGTTGACGATCAGAGCCACGCCCTGGCCCACACCCTTGAAACCATGGACCACCTCGGGAGGGATCTTGATCAACGAAGGGTTACGCTCCCCGATGAAGAACTCGTTCACCTCACCATGGGTCGGCGAGCCCTCCCGGCGATCGTACAGCACCACCTTTGCCGTGCCGTGGATGCAGACGAAGTGGTCCGTCTGGAGCTTGTGGTAGTGCCAACCCTTGACCACGCCAGGATAGGCTGCGGTCACGTAGACCTGTCCGAACCTCTCGAACTCCTCCCAGTCGGAACGGAGGATCTCCATCAGGTAGCCCCGTTCATCAGGCACAAAGCGCAGTTGCCTCACCTTGACACCGTCGATCACCGTCTCTCTCCTTTGCTACGAGCTCTTGGCCAACAAGAAGACCTCAACCAGCGCGAGGGTGCTCAGCAACAGTAGGGCGTTGATCCAGTTCAAGGCCTGCCCCATGCGAAGCCAGGCACAGAGCATCACGAACAGGGCTGCCAGTCCACCCTCGCGGAAAGACCTCCTGGCGTTGCTCCGGTATGATTTCGCGGCTGTGAAGCGGAAATGCAGGTAGTGGGCCAATGGCGATAGAAGACAACCCAGGCCCAGGAACAGCAGCACGAGAAACGTCAGCCGGTTGACAGTGAGCCCAGGATCGGTGCTGGTGACCACATACGCCACGCCCGACCAACTGAGCAAGCCCACCAATGTGGAGGCGGTCCACAGCCGCCGACCCTGCATCTCCACTCACCTCCGAACCCGTCCGATTATAATGTATACAGCAGCTCGAGGCAATTGATAACTTGCTCTGGCTGTGGTATAATGGCCGCACGATGAAGTACATCATCGGCCTCATGGGCAACATCGGGAGCGGCAAGAGCACCGTGCTCGGGATGCTGGAGAAGCTAGGTGCCAGGACCGTGGACGCCGATCAGTTGGTGCACGAGGTGATGGCCAAAGGCAGCCCGATCTGGAGGGCCATCGTCGATACCTTCGGCGAGGAGACTCTCGACCAGGAAGGAAACATCGATCGGAAGAAACTGGGTTCCCGCGTTTTCGAGGACAGCCAGGCGCTGGATCGGCTGGAGGAGATCGTACACCCCGCCGTGGACCAGCGCTTCTGGGAGATCATCAATAGCAGCGAGGCTCCGGTGATCGCGGTCGAGGCCGTGAAATTGATCGAGAGCGGCGTCCACCGCTCGTTGAGTTCTTTGTGGCTCGTGACCTGTCCAGCCGAGGAACGACTCCGCCGTCTGGTCGATGATCGTGGGGCGGACCCGGAGGAAGTCAGGGAGCGACAGAATGCCCAGATGACTGAGGAGCACCTGGCCCAGTGGGCCGACGTGATCATCGACAACGGTGGAGACCTGGAGCACACCTGGAAGCAGGTGAGGGCCGAATGGGCCAAGATAGAGGAGCAGCTATGCCTCCAGAAGTGACCGTGCGTCGCGCGTCGAGGGAGGACCTACCGGCCATCAGCGACGTGCTTCGCAAGGCTTCCAGTGGGAGAGCTGCCCCCGACAGCAGTGTCCTCTTGGAGAGACTGCTGGAATGGGCGTATTTCGTGTCCGCCACCAGCAAGGTGATGGGAGTGGTGCGGTGGCAGGCTGGCAACTTCGTGGCCTGCCTTAAGGACCTGTACGTCTATCCCCCCGTGCAGCGCAGGCGCCTGGGACGACCCCTGCTGGAGCGCGTCGAGGAGGAAGCTAGAGCGCTCTCCTGCGAGGTGGCCCTGTTCCTCACCGACAAACGCGCCTCTTGGAGAGCCATGAAGTTCTACCGCGAACTGGGGTACGAGAGGGCCCGTACTGAGCAGCTAAGCCGGGCCTGGAGAGAGGCCATCGCGGAACACCGAGACGCGGATGAGACGCTCCTGCTCAAGAGGCTGCGAGAGACGAAGATCTCCGCCCCCATCTAGGGGTAACACCACATCGGGGCGAGTTCACCGGACAAAAGGAGGCTACAAACAAATGGTGCGGCTGAAGGAATGGGTCAACCAACATCCCAACCTGGCGTCGTGGATCGTCCTCGCGGCGGGCATGGTCATCATGCTGCTCATCGCAGTCCGGCACGTGGGGCTTCTGCCAGGGCAGATACTCTCCTTGGTCGTGGTCACCATTCTCCTCGCAGGGTTGTGTGTCTGGATCATAGGCCTGGAGTAGCCTGACTCCACTTTCATCTGACCGTCTGATATCCACTCGGGGCTGGAGAGCCTGTGCTCTCCAGCCCTTTATTGTAGGTGAAGATAAGCAACCCCAACCTTAAAATTATTCATTCAGGGGCAGATTTCCTCTTCAGGTACTTGACAAAACTCAATCCATATATTATAATACTCAATAGTTGTCTTGAGATAATGAAGGTCAAGGGCAAGATTCACACAGCCAGCGGAGAACCGGAGCATGGATAGAAACACCACTACTGAGAACCAAGCACAGTCACGGTCGTGCCGCGCACAGTCCGCTTCGTCTGACGAGGGCGTGGGGCTTCCCAGGCACGATAGCGTGGCCTACAGGGGTCTGTCCCACGTTTCCGGCTCCGCTCTTGCCACAGCGCGCTGGCCCAGTCTGTTGGAGGAACTCGACGTGCGATTCCTCCTGTTGGACATTGACTACGACGCCGAGCTTTTTGAACTCTTCCAGGCCCACCCTGGATGGGCAATCGACTCTCGGGATCGACGGGCCGTGCTGCTGGTGCGGACCGACATCGCGCCGAATGCTACGAGTTCCCAAGCACAAAGCGGACGCAGTATCGAGGAGCTGGAGGCACTGAAATGACCGATGGGTGCGAAACACGCGGCGAGATACAGCCCATGAAACCCTCACAGACGGCGGGATTGACCACCTTCTTCCGCGCATGCGCCAACATCGAGAGAGATGAGAGACTGCGCGGACCTGACTACCTGGCCAAGGTGTTCCACGTGGGCTGGCCGAGAGTGCTGCTCGCCACCTCCTGCATCACGCTGCCCATCACCAGAAGATTCCTGCCAGGCGTGTACGAGTACCTGTTCGCCCGGACCGAGTTCTTCGACGGGCTGTTCAGACGAGCCCTCGAGGAGAACTGCCCCCAGATCGTGCTGCTGGGTGCCGGATGCGACAGCAGAGCCTATCGATTCGAGAGCCTCGTGAAGGACACGCTGATCTATGAGCTGGACCACCCAGCCACGCAGCAGGTGAAGGTGGACCTCCTCCAGCGCGGAGGGATCGCAGTTCCTGAATACGTACGCTTCGTGGCCGCGGATCTCAACGCCGGGCAGCTTGGCGACATGCTGACCAGCCACGGCTTCCAGAGAGATCGGCGGACCCTCTTCCTGATGGAAGGCGTGACCTACTATCTCACTGCTGCGGGAGTGGACTCGCTCCTTCGATCCATCAGGGACTGCTCCCCTCCCGGAAGCGGCCTGGCTTTCGACTACATCGTGGCATCCATGGTCGGGGGAACCTGCGACAGGTATGGCGCCCAGGAAGTGGCTTCCCGCGTGGCGAGTGTAGGAGAGGTGTTCACCTTCGGCATTGACGACCACGAAGTCGACTCCTTCCTTGGGGATAGGGGGTTCCAGCTCAGTCGGCATCTCACCCCCGAGGATCTGGAGGCCGCATACCTGACCACGGAGGATGGCTCCGCCCACGGGCGGATCGCCGGCTTCTACTCCATCGCCTATGCGCTGACCCGCTGACTTTCGTCGTGAAGCGACGGGCCAGCAGCAAGAAGGATAGCAGAGGAAGGGTTCGAGATGGCTCTAAGAGAAGCAATGTTTAGACAATTCGGTAGGCCGACTGGCTGGCTTGGCAAGTTCATCGCCGTGGGCATGAACATCGAACACCAGGCACTCTGGCGCTGGGCGCTGGATCATGTCTCCCTTCAAGCAGACTCAGTCATCCTGGACATGGGCTGTGGCGGCGGGAAGAGCATCGAGGTACTGGCAAGACGAGCACCAGACGGAAGAGTCATTGGCATCGACTACTCCAGAGACATGGTCCAGACGTCGAGATTCCTCAACCGAGGGCTGATACGATCCGGACGTGCAGACATCAGACACGCCTCGGTGTCTCGCGTGCCCTTCTCGGACCATAGCTTCGATCTCGTCGTCTGCTTCGAATGTTGCTACTTCTGGCCAGAGATGATCGAGAGTCTCACAGAGATCAGGCGGATCCTGAAGCGGAATGGGCTCTTGCTCATCGCTAACGAAGTATACCGCGACCCAAGATTCGACGAGCGTAATGCCACCTGGGCCAGGCTGGCCAACATGCAAGTCTACGCCCCACAGGAGTATCGTGCTTTCCTCTCCAGGGCCGGCTTTGGCGCGACCCAGATAGACACCCGTCCGGAGAAGAACTGGATAGTCGTTGTCGCCGCGCCAACCTCGTGAGTCGCCCTAGGAATCATCAGGGAGTGTTGACATGAATGAAGCAGGATCTGAGGCACTAGACTACGGCAACTGGGTGCCCTGGAAGCTGATCTACGGTCCTGGTATCCTGGCGGTGGCCCTTCTGGCGCTCGCGTTGCGCTGGCGCGTTTTTCTAGTCGGAGCCCTCTTCTTCCTGGGCTGCCTGGTCTACTTCGCCTACGCCCGCTACCAGTTCTCGACCAGAGGGGAAAATCTGGAGGCGCGTGTTCGGGGGCTGGTGGTGGAGCATCTACGCTGGAACGGGGAAGGAACGGCGCTGGACATAGGATGCGGCAACGGGCCTCTCACCACCGAGTTGGCGAAGCAGTACCCGCGTGCCCGGGTGGTGGGAATAGACCCCTGGAACAGTGCCTGGGACTACTCGCGGAAGACGTGTGAGAGGAACGCGGCGCTCGAGGGCGTGGCGGACCGAGTGACGTTCCAGAGCGGCAGCGCGGTCTCTCTGCCCTTCGAAGATGAGTCCTTCGATGCCGCGATCAGCAACCTCGTGTTTCACTCGATAGCAGATGCCAAGGACAAGACACAACTGGTCAAGGAAGCCCTGCGAGTGGTGAAGAAGGGCGGCAGATTCTGCTTTCAGGATCAGATGGTGGGCCGCGGCAAGTATGGCAAACCCGACGAACTGCTCCAAGAGGTCAGAGGCTGGGGCGTACAGCGGGCAGACTTTTTCGACACGCGCGAAGCAGCCCTCGTCCCTCGCCTCTTGAGGAATCCCATCATGGTGGGGAACGTTGGCATCATCTGCGGAACCAAGTGAGGGGAATGGGAATGCGCCAACGACCACACTTACGGCAAGTGCAGTCGCACGGCTCTGGCAGCACATCAGGATCGCCACAGTGCAGACAGAAAGATCCGCGTTCGAAGCCCATAGCGTCTGTGAGAGGCTATTCCCCACTAGCGTAGATTCGAGGAGGGAATCATGGTATTGACGTTCAACGGACACCGGCTCACGCTAACGGTACAGGTAAGGCAGCCGAAGCACAGGAGAAGGAACGAGGCGCCAAGCACTCGGTGGACAGCGCCCGACCAGCGCGCCAGGCACCACCGCCTGCTCACCTGCGGCGGCACACACATAGCACCGACGAGGTAACCCTATAGTTCGAGGATAGGAGGCGACCCATGCGTCAAGTCATTGGAAAGTGCCCAGTCTGCGGAGAGGAACTGACCGTCACCAGACTTCACTGCCGTAGTTGCGACACAGCACTGGAAGGTAACTTCAACCTGGGCAAGTTCTACCGTCTCAGCCCCGAGCAACTACACTTCGTGGAGACCTTCATCAAGTGCGAAGGCAAGATCACCAGAGTAGAAGACGAACTTGGGCTATCGTATCCCACGGTGCGCAACCGCCTCAACGATGTCATCCGAGCATTGGGCTACGAAGTCCCCGCTGAGGCCACCGTCAGTGCCGAGCGGAGAAAGAGTATCCTGGAACAGGTCCAAGCCGGGGAGATCGCACCTGAGGAGGCGGTGGACCTGCTCAAGGGGGCGGAGAGATAGCCATGGAAGCAGCCAACCCTAAGCGGGCGCCCTTTTCCGAGGTGTTGAGGAACAGGGATTTCCTGGCCCTGTGGCTCGGACAGGTCATCTCCCAGATCGGCGACAGCTTCACCTACCTGGCGCTCCTGATCACCGTCAACCGACTGACCGGCTCCACGGTAGCCATGGGCTTCATGGTCATCTCCCTGAGCCTCCCGCAGCTCATCTTCAGCTTCCTCGCCGGTGTCGTGGTGGATCGCGTGGACCGCAAACGGGTGATGGTGGTCTCGGATCTCTTGCGTGGACTGCTGGTCCTGGCCTTCATCACCGTCCGAACGCCGGAACAGGTCTACGTCTTCTACGTCGTGGGCTTTCTCCTCTCCTCCGTCGGAGTCTTCTTCTCGCCCGCGAAGACGGCCATGATACCCCGCATCGTTCAGGGTGAAGAGAGACTGCTCTCCGCGAATGCCCTTTCGCAGACCATTCGCGTCGTGGCCCTGCTCTTCGGGCCTGCGATGGCCGGCTTCGCTATCGCCTGGCTGGGCACAGCACCGGCTTTCGTGGTAGACTCGCTCACGTATATCGTATCAGGTATCGCGATCCTCACGATCAGCACCGACGGCAGGAATGTCGCCGAGGGAAGGACCAGCCTGCGCACGATCTGGGATCAGCTTGCGGAGGGTGTCTCGTACACCGTGCACAACAACACCATCCTGGGCATCATCGTCACCCTGATGGTGGCTCTACTTGGGGTAGGGGCCATCGAGGTGCTCTTCGTTCCCTATCTCCAGGGTGAGTTCGGCGTTGGTTCAGAGGGACTGGGCATCGTGCAGACCGCCCAGGGTATCGGCATGTTACTGGGAAGTGCCCTCATAGGCAGCCTGGCGGCCCGGTTCCGGCTTACACGTATCATCGCCTGGTCCGTGGCCCTGCTGGGCATCACCATCGCGGGCGCCGGGATGGTGAACCAGTTCGCGCTGATCGCGATGGCCATGTTCGTCGCCGGCCTCAGCCTGGCTCCCCTCAATGCTGCTCTGAGTACCCTGATGCAGATCACCGTCCCCGATGACAAGCTCGGTAGGGTGAGCAGCGTGGTGGATACGACAGGGACCGTGAGCTATCTGATCTCCATGAGCGGCGCCGCTTTCCTGGCTGAGGCCATGGGAATCCGCACGGTTTTCGTAGCTGCGGGAGTCATCACCGCCATCTCCCTCCTGCCAGCCCTGATCATGATGAAAGAACCCAAGGAGAGTTCCGTGGCGATGTCACGGCACGATGCGTGTCCCTCCACGGAACTCTCGGCGGAGGCATAGAACGTGACTGCGCGAATCGCCGAAAGGAGCGACAGCCTGCCAGGGATCCGTCCGTTCAACCCCATGTCGGATCTCAAGCCAGTCGCTGAACTGGTCATGCTCGCCTTCGCGGACGCCTTAGACCGCTCGAGCCGGGAGATGCTTCAGGAGATGCGAGCCCTGGCCTGGTTGTTCGGGCCCATACTCTGGGTACTCGGCGCGACCGAATCGCACCTGGCCTATGTGTTCGGCGGATACGTGTGGCTCGAAGAAGGCGAGATCGTCGGCAACGTCACCGTGCATCGTCAAGGTAATGGAAAGAGGGGCTGGTTTATCAGCAATCTCGCCGTGCACCCGGAGCACCGCAGAAGGGGCGTGGCTCGTTCTCTCCTGTTGGAAGGTGTGCAATCGGCTCGTGCGCGGGGGGCCCGGCGGATCAGCCTGGAGGTCAGAGCGGACAACGCCCCTGCGCGAAAGTTGTACGAGGAACTGGGCTTCCGGCAGGTAGACTCGACCACCAGAATGAACATGCGCCCGCTGCACACAGCGAGACCCGTACACTCGAGGGCCTACAGCCTCGAAGTCGCCTCGGCCAGAGAAGACAGAGAACTGTATCGGTTCGCCGAGGGCATATTGTCCACAGAGGCAAGAGAGGTCATGCCGGTGCGGCAACAGGACTACCGGCTGTCGCTCCCCCAGCGCCTCCTCGGCGGAATAGGCGACGTACTGAAAGGTCGCTTCTTATATCGCCTCGTCGCGCGCAGGGAAGGTACATTGGCGGGATTCGCGGCCCTGCGCACCGGCGGTTTTGGCTTTCCCCACTCCCTGGCGCTGGTGGTTCATCCAGAACATAGGACGCAGGTGGAAGAGGTGTTACTCACGAATGCTCTGTCCATCCTACGAAGCGGCGATTCGCGCGCTTTGCTGGCGAAGATCCGACCTTCGTACGACCACGCGATTGATGTCTTCAAGGGATACGGCTTTGCAGAGAAAGAGACGCTGGACTTGTTCACTCTGGAGCTTGACCGCGAGTAAGGAGGAGTACCCATGGCCGCTGACAAGGAAAGACTCCGGATTCTGAGAATGGTACAAGGCGGGCAGATCAGCACGGATGAAGCGGCCGAGCTTCTGGACGCCCTGGAGCAACCTGCGAGCCCCGGAGAACGCGACGGTCGCCCTCATCCGTCCCCGACGGCAGCAGAAGTTGCAGCCAGACAGACGACAGCGAGCACCAATGTGCTGGTGAAGACCCTGGAGTTGGGCGCGAGGCTGGCCAGGAGGGCCAACATAGACGTGCGATGGTGACTGCGAGAGCTCAACTGAGCGCAGCTCGCTTCGGTGGAAGCAGGCAAACTGAACCTGGACTAAGATCTCAGGAGGAACAGAGATGGCTACTCAAGAAGAGAGACTACAGATCCTCAAGATGATTCAGGAAGGTCAAGTCACGCCTGAGGAGGGCGCCAAGCTCCTCGATGCCCTGGAAGAGCCTTCCCACAGTGAGAGAACCGGCGGCTCGCCCCGCTGGTTCCGTGTCCGCGTGACCGACATCAACACCGGCACGCGCAAGGTGAACGTCAGCATACCCTTTAGACTCCTGGATGTCGGCGCCAAGATAGCCGCCAGATTCGCAGCGCCCATGGATATCGACATAGAGGAGGTCGTGAGGGCCATCAAGGAGGGGGTTGAAGGCAAAATCATCGATGTGGAAGACCCAGAAGATGGCGAGAGGGTTGAGATCTACGTGGAGTAGGTTGACTTCACCGCAGCCGAGCACGTATACTGAGGGCCAAACGACGAGGTAGGGAGGTGTTTCGTCATGGTGCGAAGGATCCTGCTACGTTTGCTGATCAACGCCATAGCACTGTGGGTGGCCGTGGAGATTGTGCCGGGTATACACGCGGACAAGCCTCTCACCATCCTCATCGTGGCCCTCATCTTCGGCGTGATCAACGCTATCCTGCGGCCGGTGGTGGCCTTCTTCACCTGTCCCATGATCCTCGTCACCCTCGGACTATTCATCTTCGTGATCAATGCGGTGATGTTGTGGGTCACTGCCTGGGTGGCGGGAAGACTGGATCTGGGGTTCGGCATCGAGGGCGGTTTCTGGCCAGCCTTCTGGGGCGCTCTGGTAATCAGTGTGGTGAGCCTGGTCATCAGCCTGGTGATCAAGGACGACGACAAGAAGAAGAAACACTAGCCCTGCCCGTCAACTCCCGCGCAAACCTATTGATCTGACAGTTCGGTGACGTGGCTGACCAGGACCTCGCCGAGCGGGCTGACGTAGGTGACGGAGAGACTGCTCCCTGGGACCAGGTCGGAGGGTAGCGATACAGCATCGACGTGAGGGCTTTCTGGGCCCACGGCTACCTCTCTCCGATAGATCTCACTATCCCCTGCCTCGACGACGACCGTGCCTTCCAGGAGAGAGGTCGAAGCCAGGCCCATCGAGATCGTATCCTCCGAGACCGTGAGGCTCAGCGCCACATCCTTGTTGGCAAAGCTCAGCCCATCTATGCCCTGAAAGGGATACCAGTACTCGGCCCAGCCCTTGCTCTCGCCGGGCCCGAGGGTGTTGTCGTCCTCGGACCAGAAGGTCCGGTTGGGCCCGCCCCACATCTCGAAGTACTGGCTGCCATCGTCGGTGTATTCCGTCCTGTACGGCGAGTCCTGACCCCAGGCGAACAGCTTGACCCCTGGCGCCTCTCGCCTGTCGCAGACGCGAACGATCCCCAGGCCGGTGTCGTGGTTGTATGCTCCCACGAAGTCCTCGCTGGGCTCGGGCAGAAAGAACCCCAAGTAATCCTCCCAACTCTGGTACCAGGAGAGGTCTCTCCCTTCCCAGACTGGCCAGGTGATCACTGCTCTCTCCCCGGGCAGATCGCTCTCGCGGCCTGTGCTGTGAACCAGTATCTCCTCCGTAGGATAGACGAACTCCGTGTTCGCTGACATGGTGGGACCACCCAGCGTGAGTACGGCGCTGGTCCAGTACTGATAGCTGACAGCAGAATCCGTGGGGTTCTCGAGGTGCGGGCTGATGATGAAGTACGCTGTGTCGGGGGCCAGGCCGATCTCTACGGACATGCGGGGTCGAGCGTCAGTCGTATCCCTGACTACGATCTTGGTCTCGCTGGCGGATCGCTCCACGGAGTAGCTCCAGGGGATGCCCGACTCGTAGCCGTGCTCGTAGACTGGAAAAGCCCATTCCATCCCGCCCGCAGCGAGCCACCAGTTCTGCTCACGAGCTAGCGGCCCCCACCGTGTGGGCTTCAGGACCGCGTTACGGTAGAAGAGGTTCTGCCCCGTGGGCTTGAAGAAACACTCGTACAGCCGGCCCCCGAGCTCCGGCAGGATGGTCAATCGTAGATACCGGTTCTCCATGACCACCGCGCGGAAGGGGGTGAGAACCGTGGAATCCGGTGTTGGCTCTCCATAGGCGTCTCGATCCAGCCACAGGTAAGGCACCCCGCGCTCATCGTCGAACTCAGCGCGGAGAAACGGCTCGTAGATGTAGGTGGCGATGGAGAGAGTCGTCTCTCGCACCACGACCCCATCAACCGGCACAGTGGCCGGCACCGCTGGGCTAGGCGTCCCAGATGGGAGCGGCGTCGAGGAGGGCTGTGGCGCTGGCGTGGGCGTGAGCGATGGCGTCTCCACCGGGGTGGTCGCCGGGGTAGCGGCTTCCGGGCTGCGCTGTGGTGTAGCGCTGGGCACGGAGACCGCCTTGGTGGCCGTCGGCGTGGGGCTCGCCGCCTCGACACAGCCCGCCAACGCGATCAGCAAAGCTGCCATCAGCCCGATCTTGGCCCCTAGGCTCTTCCAGTTCACGCCTCCACCTCCCGGCAAGCCACATCACCTGTGCGACATGCTACCACAGCGGGAAGCCCCAGGCAAGCCCAGCAAGGACGCGAAGTCTCGAAGCTTAAAATGTGTCCGCAACAGCCGAAGTCACTCCTCTTGGCCAGGGCATCTGTGCTATAATAAGACCGGGTAGCCCCCGGACTTATGAGCTTCAGAGAGGTCGGAGCAAATGGCCGAGTTTGCCCATCTCCATGTCCACAGCGAGTACTCCCTCCTGGACGGCTTGAGTCGCATTGAGGATCTCGTCCAGAGGGCCAGGGAGCTGGGCATGGACTCTCTTGCCATTACCGACCACGGTGTGATGTATGCGGTCCTCAGCTTCTATCAGCAGGCCAGGCAACGCGGCGTCAAGCCAATCATCGGGTGCGAGATGTACGTCGCCGCCAAGAGCATGCAGAGCCGCCGACCTCGAGTGGACGCCAGGCCCTATCATCTGGTCCTCCTCGCTGAGAACGAGACGGGTTACGAGAACTTGATCCAGTTGACGACCAGAAGTCACCTGGACGGTTTCTACTACAAACCCAGGATCGACAAGGAACTCCTCTCTCAGCACAGCGCGGGCCTCATCGCCCTCTCTGCGTGTCTCAGGGGCGAGGTTCCCCACCTGCTGGCCCAGGGTGACGAGAACGGCGCCCGACGTGCTGCGGCGTGGTATCGAGACCTCTTCGGTCCTAATAGATTCTATCTCGAGCTTCAGGAGCATGACATCCCCGAACTGACGGAGGTCAACAAACAACTGATTGGGCTCGCTCGCGAACTCGAGATCCCCCTGGTGGCCACCAACGACGTACACTACGTGCGTGAGGAAGACTGCCAGGCTCAGGAGCTTCTGCTCTGTATCCAGACCAATACTACAGTCAACGACCCCCATCGAATGAAGATGCAGGGTACGGGCTACCACCTGAGAAGCGCGGAGGAGATGAAAGCCCTATTCGCGGAGGTCCCACAGGCCCTTTCCAATACGTTGGAGATCAGCGAGCGCTGCAACCTCTGCCTGGAATTCGACGTCCTGCGCTTACCGCCATTCGACGTCCCGGGGGGCTACACCACCGAGAGCTACCTCGCCTATCTGTGCAGGGAAGGGCTGCACGAACGATTCAAGAACATCACACCGGAGGTCGAAGCTCGACTCGAACACGAGCTCAACCTGGTCCGCGAGATGGGCTTCGCTGGCTATTTCCTCATCGTGTGGGACCTGATCCGCTTCTCCAAGACCAGAAAGATCCTCGTCGGTCCAGGTAGAGGATCGGCAGCAGGCAGCATCGTCTCCTACTGTCTGGGCATCACTGATCTGGACCCTCTGGAGCACGGGCTCTTCTTCGAGCGCTTCTTGAACCCCGGCAGGCGCACCATGCCCGACATCGACATGGACTTTCCCGAGGATCGGCGGGCGGAGGTCATGGCCTACGCGGTGGAGAGATACGGCAATGACCACGTGGCACAGATCATCACGTTTGGAACCATGGCGGCCCGAGCCGCCATCCGAGATGCGGGACGTGCACTCGATCTTCCCCCGGGAGAGGTGGACAAGACAGCCAAGCTCATTCCCTTTGGATCGTCCATTGACAGGGCCCTGGAGGCGGTGCCGGAGCTACAACAGCTATACGACGAACACGGCTACATACACGACCTCGTGGAGGCAGCCAGGAGCCTGGAGGGTGTAGTGCGCCACGCTTCCACTCACGCGGCTGGCGTAGTCATCACCGACGAACCGCTCACCCAATACGTTCCTCTGCAAAGGGCAATCAAGGGTGACGGCCTCATCACTCAATACGCCATGGGCGAGCTGGAGAGTATCGGTCTGCTCAAGATGGACTTTCTGGGCCTGTCTACACTGACGGTGATCCAGAAGGCCATGGACCTCATCCAAGAGCACGGAAGCGAGCTGAGACTGGAAGACCTCGATCTGGAGGACCCAGAGATCTTCAGATTGCTCTCCAACGGAGAAGTAGCTGGTATCTTTCAAGTGGAGAGTGCTGGCATGCGGCGCGTCCTGCGCGAGCTGAGGCCGAGCTGCTTCGCCGACGTTATGGCCTCCATCGCCCTCTACCGCCCCGGCCCCATGGAGTACATCCCCGAGTTCATCAAGCGAAAGCACGGCGAGATGGCCATCGAGTACCTGGTCCCCGAGTTGGAGCCCATCCTAAAGGAGACCTATGGCGTCATCGTCTATCAGGAACAGATCATACGTATGGCCCGCGAGATGGCCGGTTTCACGACCAGCGAAGCGGACATGTTCCGCCACGCTATCGGCAAGAAGAAGGCCGCAGAACTGAAGGCCCAACGCGACAAGTTCATCCGCGGACTCGTCAACAACGCCATCGCTCAGACGACCGCTGAAGAGATCTTCAAGATGATCGAGTACTTCGCCCGCTATGGGTTCAACAAGGCCCACGCGGCCGCCTACGCCGTCATCACCTGCCAGACCGCTTATCTGAAAGCCCACTTTGTTGTGGAGTACATGGCCGCCCTGCTCACTGTGGACAGAGACAATAGTGACCGGGTCGCACTGGAGGTGGCCGACTGCCGCCGGATGGGTATACCCGTCTGGGCACCCAACGTCAACTATGGTGACCTGGATTTCACCATCGAGGAAAGGCTCGCAGACGCCGGAGACGATGGCCAACGAGGCGGACGCGTTCGAGGGATACGCTTTGGACTGGGGGCGGTGAAGAACGTGGGCCAGGGTCCCATCGAGGCCATCCTTCAGGGCCGCGGCGACCAGCCTTTCTCGGACGTCAGTGACTTCTGCCGGCGGGTGGATCTGCGGCAGGTCAATCGACGCGCCCTGGATAGCCTCATCCGGAGTGGTGCACTGGACGACTTCGGACCCAGGGGTCACCTGTTGCACAGCATAGATGCCATGATGGCCATCAGCCAGCATGCACACCACGCGCAAGAGATCGGACAGTTGAGTTTGTTCGATGAGGGAGAGGAACCTGCCCTCTCGCTGGAGCCATCTGGAGGGCCGGACATCCCTCGCAGGAAGCAGTTAGCCTGGGAGAAGGAGCTCCTTGGCCTCTACGTCTCGGAGCATCCCCTGGAGCGCCTGGCGCCTGAGCTGGACAAGCACACGAGTGCCTTCTGTGGACAGATAGACAAGAGCTTGCACAAGCAGACAGTGATCATCGCCGGCATGGTATCCAGAGTGCGCCGCATCACCACCAGAAACGATAGACTGATGGCCTTTGCAGAGCTCGAGGACTTGCAGGGCAGCGTGGAGGTGGTCATCTTCCCCGAGGTCTTCGAGAAGACACGCGACCTATGGAAGCCAGACAGCATCATCCTGACCAGGGGGAAGGTGCAGTTCAGAGATGATGAGGCGAAGGTGATCTGTGAGTCGGCGGTGGACTACCACTCCTGGACGCAGAATGGCGGCGGCGAAGAGGAACCACCGGTCGAGGAGCAGGCCGTGCCCAGCACTCGCCGCCGACTCCACGTGAGCATCCCACGCAGCGGAGACCCTGAGCAGGACGTGCGACTCCTGGGCCAGGTGCATTCCCTGCTGACCCGTCATCGTGGTGAAGACCTGTTCAACCTCTACGTTCAGCGCCGTGAACGAGTGGTGCAGATCATCTTCCCCAACGAGACCACCAGCTACTCTCTCGAGCTCGACAGTGCCGTTGCCGAGTTGTTGGGAGAAGGCTGCCTGAGGGTGGAGGACGTCTAGAGCGTGCAGAGCCCGGGCTCCTGTCTCAGCCTGTTCTCAGGCCAAGAGTCGAACCAAGGAGGTCGAGGATGAAAAAACTGGGGGTATTGACCAGTGGCGGCGACGCACCAGGTTGTAATGCCTGCATCAGGGCCGTGGTCAGGACCGGCCTCGGCCACAACCTGGAAGTCGTGGGCATCAACCGCGGCTACGTAGGGCTAATGGAGGGCGACTTCGAGCAGTTGGATGGGCGCTTCGTCGGAGGGATAGCCCACAGGGGCGGGACCATCCTGAAGACGGCCCGCACCGAGAGGTTCAAGACGAAGGAAGGTCAACGGCAAGCGCTGGAGAACCTGAGAAAGCACGCCGTGGACGTGCTGGTCATCGTCGGTGGAGATGGATCCCTGACCGGCGCTCTCCGCCTCCATGAGGCTGGCTTCCCCGTAGCGGGCGTTCCCGCGACCATCGACAACGACGTCGCTTTCACAGACATGGCCCTCGGGGTAGACACAGCGATGAACACAGCCCTCAGGGCCATAGACCGGATCAAGGACACCGCCACGTCACACCACCGCGCCTTCCTCGTGGAGACCATGGGCCACAATTCCGGCTACCTGGCCCTCATGGTAGGCATGGCCAGTGCCGCCGAAGCCATCGTCATTCCGGAAGTGCCTACCAGTTGCGAGCAGATACTGGAGAAGATCAAGCAAGACTACGGCAAAGGCAAAGCCCACTTCATCGCCGTCGTCGCCGAGGGAGCGGAACCCGATTGTCTGACCTTAGATGAATATCTGAGAGAGCGGGAGAAGGAGTTGGGGTTCGGAGTGCGCGTTAGCATCCTGGGATACATCCAGCGCGGTGGCTCACCTACAGCGTTCGACCGCCTGCTGGGCACACGCCTGGGGGCCCACGCAGTCCGGCAACTGGTCCAGGGACAAGCAGGGAAGATGGTGGGATTGATCGGGAATCAGGTAGTCGCCACCGACCTGGACAAGGTCATCAGCAGCAAGAGAGAAGTCGACCTGTCCCTCTACGAGTTGGCCCAGATGCTGGAGGTCTATCCCTCTCGCCCTGGCTCTAATCCCTGAGGCGCCTGACCTCGAAAACCAAGGGGTTGTAGGCATCGGGACAGGCGTGGGTAGCGACGTCCTTGTCCTCCGCCCACGGGAACTCAGCTCCATAGCGCAAAGCCATGACTTTGGGCAGCACGCTGTAGAGGGCGTGGAAACAGATCTCGCCCTCGATGCCGCGTTCGCCGAAGACGATCACGTCTCCCACCTTGTGTCCGAAGCCACAGGTCCCCTTCTGTTCGATGACCTTCAGCTCGACCCTGTACTCGCCCTGCTCTGCCACTTGTACCTCCGTCGGTCTACGTATGTCGGATAGTGTATCGTTGGCGCTCCAGCCGTCCACGAAGCCTTTCTTCTTCGCTACCGCGGCAGCAGGACGGCAAAGCGCGCGAAGATGTACCTGCGCAGTGGCCCCCACACCGACTCCATAGGCTGCCATGGTGCCGCACCCGCTGCGATCTGCTCGAAACCCTCGGACATCTCCATGAGAATGTGGGGGTCCAGAGGTGTCTGATTGTGACTCGGCACCACGAGTTTCAGGCCCTGCGCCAGATCACTGAGCCGGCCCATGGTCTGGCGATAGACCTCGAAGTCGGAATGGTCGAACTGCGCATAGAGGGGGCCCGCGTAGACAGTGTCGCCGGTGAACAGCAAGCCCTCCTCCTCGATCAAGAGGCAAATGCTTCCCGGAGAGTGGCCCGGCGTGTGCAACACTCTGAGGGACCGTCCTCCCAGCTCCAGCGTGTCCCCTTCGTGCAGCAGGCGATCGGCCCTCGACGGCACGATCCTGTACCGTGCCGGGTCGAAATCCTCGGGTAGGGCACCGAGGATGTTCTCCGGCCGCATGGCCTCAAACAACAGCTCCTCAGGCGCCTCCCGCTCCAGGAAGTCAGCCTCGGCCTCGTGGATCGCTATGTGCTCGAAGCGGTGGTTGTCGCCCACGTGGTCGTAGTGGTGATGGGAGTTGACCACCCTGATCGGCTTGTCGGTGAGTTGGCTGGCCACAACCTGGATGTTGCCGATACCCATCCCCGTGTCCAGCAGGATGGCGGCTTCCTTTCCAGCGACCAGGTACGAGATGACGAATTCCGCATGGTACGGCTCCGAGATGGCTTGCACGCCCTGTGCCAGATGTGTGACCTCAAACCAGTCGCTCACCGCTCCCCAATCCTGCCGTTGATTCGCACTTCATGACGAGCTGTAGATCTCTTGCCGTCGATCCTCGAACACGGTCATGGATCGCCTGACCTTCTCCCTGTACTCCAGATCGAGCTCGGCAGTGATCAGGGTCTCCTCGTCAGCCGCACCGGCTATTAGTTCACCCGCCGGATCATACATCGCTGAGTGCCCAAAGAAGGACCATTCTCCCGACTCCCCCACCCGGTTGCACGCTACGACGAATGACTGATTCTCAATCGCCCTCGCCTTGAGCAGTGTCTGCCAGTGCGAGAGCCGCGGATAGGGCCACTCAGCCACGACGAACACTATGCTGGCGCCGTCCAGCGCGTACTTCCTGAACAACTCCGGGAATCGCAAGTCGTAGCAGATGGCCAGGGCGCTCCTTCCCCAGGGAAGGTCGAAGACCGCAGCCTGGTCGCCCGGAATGAGGTACCTGTCCTCCTCCATGGGCCTGAACAGGTGCACCTTGGAGTACTGAGCCAGCAGCTGGCCGTCAGGAGAGAAGAGCACCGCTGTGTTGCGGAAGCCTGCCGCTGTAGCCTCCAGGAGCGAGCCGAGGATGTGGATGGCGTGCTCCTTCGCGATCAAAGCGGTCTCGGCGAATACGCCGGCATCAACCCGCGCGGCGTACTCTTCAGCCCGTTCGAGGATGTAGCCAGACGACCACAGCTCAGGGAAGACCACCAGCTCAGAACCCCTGCTCCGGGCCTCGGCCGCCATAGTCCTGACCTTTTCCAGATTCTTCTCTTGCTGACCCAGGGCGACGTCCATCTGCCCCAGGGAGACGCACAACCCCATCGGTACTCCCCGGAACCCATCCACGGGACGAGGCGCGAAGCCCTCACCGGGCGCGTGGGCTATTCACCTCCACGTCCCACCTCATGCTCGCCAAGCCATTCCTGTAAGCGGTTCTTGTTGAAGCGCCAACGGTTACCGACCTTGTAGGCCGGGATCTCTCCTTGCCTGGCCATACGGTAGATGGTCATCTCGTGCATCCTGAGATAGTCGGCTACCTCTCGGACAGTCATCATGGTCGGCTGTTCATTGTCGGTGGACACCGGACCTCCTCGCGCCACACCTCGTGAGCTGCCAGACCGTCAGCGAACCCGCTTACCGGATCGACTCGTGCGCCGCCTGCTTTCGCGACCTGGAGCTTGACTCTTTTTCCAGGGGGACCTACCTGGCTCACACTGGGTCGGGATAGCACGGCTCACAAACAGGTGTTCCCTGCGCTATGACAAAGCCTAATGGATTATAGGAGACTTAAGAAGGTCGTGTCAATGGTCAAATGGTACTGTTTGGCTTCACCTGATGCGGATGGTATAATGCCGTCAGCAGGAGCATGCAGTGATGCGGAAGGGCCTGGCATGAAGATCACCACGACCGAGCAGATGAGAGAGATAGAGCGAGCGGCCGACGCCCAGGGTCTGACCTACGCCACCATGATGGACAACGCAGGGGGAGCTGTGGCCCAGGAGATGCAGAACCGCTTGGTCACCGAGGGCAAGAAGATCCTCGTGCTGGTGGGGCCGGGCAACAACGGCGGAGACGGTCTGGTGGCAGCGCGCCATCTCCACGACGGAGGCGCGGAAGTGCGCCTGTACTTGTGGAAGGGAAAGCGAGCGGACGACGAGAACTTCCGACAAACGCAAGAACGGGCTATCCCTAGTGTGGCCGCTGAGGAGGACAAGCAGCTCA
>Ga0315553_10001458_pt1 | contig 19520 bp, 12 predicted proteins | sample SalMarSW160140MG_FD_203099 | JGI IMG/M metagenome (GOLD analysis project Ga0315553, IMG submission 203099) | Salt marsh sediment microbial communities from the Plum Island Ecosystem LTER, Massachusetts, United States - Salt Marsh Sediment SW1601-40 ... | reverse complement strand
TCCATTAGTGATGCTTTCCAGATACATGCTAATAACGCTCGTCGCAGGGTCCTCCTCCAGGTATTCCAGAAGATCACTTTCATCTACATCACATTTATTCCCGAAATCGCAGATCTTACTCACCCCGAACTGAAGATCATGATAGGGGAATGCCTGAGGATTTGTCATGCCGGTCTGGGCACAAATAGCTACTGATCCCTTCCTGATCTTATAATACCCGGCTTCATATGGACACATGTTCAAGTCATTGGCGGTATTCACGATCCCCGCGGTATTCGGACCGATGATACGAATGCCAGTACGCTTTGCAATATCTACTATCTCGCGCTGAAGCAGAACTCCTCGTTGATCTCTCTCCGCGAAGCCATCCGCCACCACGATAACCGCTTGCACAGCCTTTGCCGCGCATTCATATAACACCTGTGGTACAGTCTGGGCGTTAATCATAATAACCGCCAGGTCAATCCTACTCTGTACATCGCTCACTGAAGGGTAGACCCTCAGGCCTTGTACCTCCTTATAGGCTGGATTAATGGGGTAGATCTGCCCTTTATAGCCGGCATTCATCAAGGACTTGATCACTACAGATCCCCCGAACCAGCCCTTCTTAAAGGTTCCGATAATGGCGACGCTCCGAGCGTCAAAAAAACTGCGTAGATCATTTCGAGGATGAGATCGGCGAGCACTTCGAGTTGTCATGTGGTATCTCCATTCGTTTGAGTCTTCTTGGCCGAGGAATACGAAAATAGTACAGGGAGCAGCCCTCAACACCTATACCTAACCAGCACGCGGGAAGGAATATAGGGAAACTGTCTTTGTGTGTCAAGATCAAAATGCCTGCACGATGTTGTGGTTGTAGACCTTTTGTGAGATGTAAGGGAGAACAGGACTAAATAATTCAATAACTCCCATAAGGAGATTTGACAAAAAGAGGGCACACCGTAAAAAATAAGTACTGGTTGACCTTTGTGCTTACACTACTCTCTAAGACATATGAGCGATACACACGGCATTACGAACTGAAAAGGTTCTGATATAATATTGATAAGATGCTGACGAAGTTGGCCCGGCTTTTTATAATGAGCCCTTTTGCAATAGGTCATTTTGTACAGAAAGGTGATGCCGAAACAGAAAAGAACATCTATCCCCTCATGGGATAATGTGCAGAATCATTTAATGTCGTCCTTCTTTTGTTAGCCACATTACATTTTATTCAAGGTTTCTTTCGGTGATGATAAGTTTTTGAGGCTCTAAATTCCTTCTAATCATAGTAGTAATCTACACTCTGGCTGAATCCCAAAATACCTATTATAACCTGAAATATCTATAAAGTAGAGAATATATATACTAATCAAAATATCAAAAAGCCTTTTCCTTCTCTGTATTTATCAGTAATTTTTTAAATTTCCAGATTACAAAATATCTATTTTTAATTTTAAATCAATCACTTACAGCATATTTATTGCTTTTGAAAATAGGTATCCAATCTACCCATTTCATACCCACTAAAATCACCCTTGATTTTTTTAAGAAAATATGCGTGTTTTACTAATAGTGTATTTTTGATTTAGCAAGTCAAAGTCTGGCCCCATTTTCGTATTATATAATCCAAACAAATTTATTAGATTTTATTTTAGAAATAGAATTACGATGCTGTGATAATTATTTAAACAGACTAAAGCATGCTCATTAGATATTAAATCCTTATGTCTTTTTTAACATACCTGAAGAGGAAAATATGGTTACAATATTAAGAAAGCTTTTCTATTTTTTAGCTTTCCTGTTTGTATTTTCTATTATTCCTCCATTAAGTTATGCAAATGGACAGACTGTATTTGGACCAAAGGATTGTAAAATAAATTGGTGGCATATTCATACCTCTTCACAGAGTTTCAAAATAAATGATCTGGGAGAGGGGCGTGTCATCATTACCAAAAATACAGCAAATAATAAAATCAGAGCAGGATTTATTATCCTTAACTGGAGATTTATTGGGCTCGAGGATTTTCTTAATAGAGATGATACTTTATTTGAAAAAGATATCTCACTGAAAACCGAAAACAACTTGATAGTGTTTTTAATAGGAACTCCCAATGCTTCCATTACCATAGAGATAAGGCAAAAGAACACCAGCCCACCACCTGAGGTCACATTTTCAGCAGATCCTTCTTTAATTAAAATCGGAGAATCCTCCACACTTTCATGGACTACCATCAATGCAGAGACAGCAACTATAGATCACAAAATAGGAAGTGTGGATTTAAGTGGCTCCCGTGTTGTTTTACCTCAAGAAACTACCACATATACACTTACAGCAACAGGATCAGGAGGTACCACCACCAAAAGTACAACCATAAATGTTCATCTGTCACCTACAGTAACCATTACCGCCAATCCGAAAATCATAGAGATAGGTAGCGCCTCAATCCTCACATGGTCCTCAAAAAATGCAGATTCCGTTACCATAGATCAAGGTATAGGCAGCGTTAACCAAAATGGCACCATCGCGGTTACGCCCACCGTGACAACTACTTACATAATCACGGCCATGGGGCTCGGTGGCACGGCAACGGATTCTGCTGAGGTGATTATCATTGCCCCTTCTGGCGATGTAGATTACGGCCTTGCTACGGATGAACAGCAGGGAGGAGGAGGCCTTGTTGGCGAAACAGTACGAATCCTGAACGGAAACACCATTGAGTCCCGTTCTGATCTGCAATTCACCTCCCCCAACCGCCATGGGCTTACATTCCAGGCCTTCTATAATAGTAGATCAAATATCATCAACTCTTTAGGCTACGGCTGGACCCATACCTATGAAGTATCCCTTGATCCCGGTTTTGTAATGGGAAGCAACTCTTATGTTAAAATTGTAGACCAGACCGGCAGAGCACACTATTTTAAGGAGGCTGGAGGTGGACACTATGCAGGCGTATTTCATGAGCGAAGCCATGTAAAGCTCGAATCAGGGATCTATGTCTGGTATCAACTGGACGGGACTAATTACGGTTTTTCAGCAACTGGACACCTAATATGGATGGACGATGCAGCAGGAAACAGAATAGAACTCTCCTATGATATCAGTAATCGGCTGGAAACTGTTACGGATACCTCTACAGTTCGTACTTTAACCTTTATCTATAATACCAATAACCTCTTAGATCATGTCATTGGCCCGTTCACCGATGCCGTATCTGACGGTATATGGGTCAGTTATGACTATGACGCCAACCAGAACCTCACCTCTGTGACCTATGCTGATAATTCAGGCTTTAACTACATCTATACGGACCTTAATGATTTGCACAACCTTACAGAAAAGAGGAACAAACTGAATCATCTCTTAAACACCTGGGCCTATGATGTGCTGGACAGGGCCATAGATAACTTCAGCGTAGATGGGAAAGGAGTAAGCATCGTATATGAGAGTGAAAACCAGATAAATGTGAGCGATGCATACGGAAAGCTCCGAGAATACTTCCTGGGCGACGTATCAGGCCGAAAGAGGGTCACCACAGTGATCAACGGCCCTGGTGGAGCTGGCGGCGCTCCTTACAGCACCAGTAATGCAGTCTCATGGATATATGACACGAGCATGAGACTCACTGAGGTGGAATTAGCAGGTGGCGCTATCAATAAGTACGAGAATTATGATACAAAAGGAAATCCAGGAACAATAAGGCTTGCTTATACTACTCCTGAAGAGAGGACAATAACCTATACCTACCACCCGGATATGAATGTGCCATTAACCAGGAGTGAGGTCAGTGTGCTGGGGACTGGAAACAAAGAGACCATCTGGGATTATGATAATGATTATGATACCGTTCCCAATGAAGATCCCACCGGCTTGGTATCCCGCATCGTGGAGAAAGGATTTACAAAAACAATCTCTGGAAGTATCATCCCCTATGAATATATTACGACATTCACCTATAACAGTAAGGGTCAGTTACTTTTCATTGACGGGTCTCTTCCTGGAACAGGTGACACGACTACATTCTCATACGATCCCATAACAGTAGACCTTCTCACAATCACAAGGCCACTCATTGGAAGCACCAGTTTCTCGAACTATAATGCCGCAGGCCAGGTTGGCCTCGTTACCGATGTAAACAACCAGTCAAAAGGCTTTACCTATGACGGCAGGGGCAGAGTGAAGCACACCACCAACAATGCCGATGGAAGCACGAACAGTGTTATATACAATACAGCAGGCCTTCCTGCCTCACGAACAGATGAAGACGGTGTTATTAAAAGCTTTGAATATGATTCCGCCTATGGCAGATTGTCCAGAACCACGGATCATATAGGAAATTATATCTCATATAATTATGACCCACAGGGTAACATGATTGAGAAGAACTACTATGATCATTCAGATGTCCGCACCAACTGGAAACGGTTCGATTTTCAGCAGCCTACTATGCCAGGAAAGCTGTACAATGAGATCAATCCAGATGACACCTTCACCCAGTACAGCTACGATGCCGAGGGTAATGTCAGCTCTATCAAAGATCCGAACAACAACACCACCAACTATGTCTACGACCCTTTAAACCGGCTCATCATAGTCAGCCAACCAGGTAATGTAGTAACCTCATACGCTTATGATATCCACGGCAACCTGCAAACAGTTACCGACGCTGAATCGCACACAACTACCTATGAATATGATGACATGGGAAGACTGCTCTCAACCACTTCACCTGATACCGGCACCGTAAACTATGTATACGATGAGGCAGGAAACCTAGTAAGCAAAAAAGATGCAAATGGGATTATCGTAGAATACGAGTATGACCTCCTTAACCGTCTTACAGGTATCAACTTTCCTGATTCCGCCCAGGACATCACCTATACCTATGATAGCGGCACAAACGGTATAGGCCGCCGCGCCGGTATGACTGATCCATCAGGAAGTACGACCTTTGGCTATGATAGCAGGGGAAGGTTGGTTGAGAAGACAAGCATAATCAACAGTCAATCCTATACAGTATCTCAATCTTTCACTTCTGGCAGCAGGATAAGCTCCGTTACCTACCCCACTGGCAGGACCATAGACTATGACAGAACGACGTGCGCATGCAAAGTGGATGCTGTATCTACCACCTATAACGTAGATACTATACCATTAGCTAATAACCTCTCCTATCGGCCATTTGGCATTGCAAAGGGAATGAACACAGGGGCAGGAGGCACGGTAAGCAATGAGTTTGACGAAGCAGGCCGCCTCACCGTTGCAAACCCCGGCGCTGATAAAGAAAGAACCTACACCTATAACAATAATGGTAATCTCACCTCTGTCAGTGCACCCAATACCCCCTGGTACAACAGAACCTATACCTATGATGCTCTAGAAAGACTCAATCATGCAGAAGGCCCCTATGGAAGTATCGACTACACCTATGATGCCGTGGGAAATAGGCTTACAAAGGTGGCAGATGGTCAGACCGAGACCTACACCTATATCTCCGGCACCAACAAGCTCAGTGAGATCACCGGTACTGAGACAATATCCTATGCACACGATGCAAACGGTAACTTTACAGGCATAGGGAATAAGACTCTCACCTACAATCAGAATAACAGACTTATTAAGGTTGAAGAAAATGGGAACACATTAGGAGAATACACCTATAATGGTCTGGGCCAGAGGGTAATCAAGACAGTCAATGACGTTACCACTGTTTTCCATTATGACTTCAACGGGAATATAATAGCAGAGAGCGACATCGATGGTAATTTCACAGTAGAGTACTTATACAGAGGCAAAGGCCGCTCAGCAATGGTGGATGTTGCAAGTGGTGAGATATACTATTTTGGTAATGATCGTCTCGGCACACCCCAAATTCTTACCGACTCTACCAACACCGTTGTCTGGGAAGGATACTATAAACCCTTTGGTGATGTAGATATAAATCCCAACTCAAGTGTAGTGAACAACTTCAGGTTTTTGGGTCAGTATTATGATGAGGAAACAGGATTCTATTATAACTATCATCGGTACTATGATCCGAGGACGGGGAGGTATCTCACGCCGGATCCGAGTCATTCGTTACACCCGCTAGGATCTGGTATCCCCTTCATTCTCCCTTCTTTGTTTACCAGAACTCAAGAATTGAATCTTTATCATTATACTTTAAGCAATCCCATTAATATGATTGATTCTAAAGGTCTGCTAGTTGGTGAAACCGTTATTGGAGTAGGTATGAGTGCAGTAGCGGCTACTGAAGCTGCAGCTATTGTAGTTTCCGGCGCTGCAGTTGTAGTGGTTGGCGCGGGTTCATATTATCTCACTTCAACTGCAATAAAAGACACTTGGGTTGGGAGAGGTGGAATAGGGTTATTAATATACAATGTAACTCATTTATCAATTGAAAGCGTTAATTATATAGATTATGAAAAAGAAAAAAGAAAATTAACAATTAGTCAAAAAAATGAGTGCGAGATTAAATATGGTGGTCCAAGCAAACAATTGGATCCTGGGCCAGATGATCCTTGTGAGAGAATGGCACAAAAGATGCAGTCGCCTAAGTTTAAAACATTGCCGTTGTGGAAACAAGCTTTGACTATAGCTATGTATACAATAGGTTGTAGATAATGAAACCAAAAGTAATTAATAAATGCCAAAAACATTATCGCATCAATGTTGAAAAAATAGTCCAAGGGATAATTTATAGAGTCCCGGAAAAATATCTCGTAGGTCTTTGTGGAATTTACTTATTAGATTATGGCAAGGCTCATTATCCTATTTGTCGATACGTATCTGTAAATAAAGGGGAAGATAGAAGAATCGAGATATATTTGGAAAATCAAATTTTACACAAGATACCTTTTGTTTCAAAATTAGCACTGAATATATATCTGTTACTTGCTATTAATCAACATATCGACAAGTACTTAAAATATAAGACAGAAGATCAAGAGATTTTATCCATTGATCCAAACAGGATAAATTATGGCTGGATGTATTTCTCGGTATGGAATCCATTATTTTTCATTATTAAAATTTTAAATTTCACTATAGCACAAACTCGTTTATTCAGATCAATATTTAAAAGATGGACTGATCATTTATAAAATAGGAATAAAGAAGGATGAGGCTAACAATCTCTATTTAGGGGGTGACAGGTAAATAATTCAATAATCCCATATGGAGATTAGACAAAAGGAAGCACATCACAAAAAAATAAGTACTGGTCGACCTTTGTGAGAATTTAAATAGGGCAAGACCGAAATGAGAAAATTTGGAAAGGTGCCCAAAGTGTAATCAAACATCAATCCTGACACTGCACAAAGATTGGTGACACCCTAATAAAGGAGCCACAAAAAAAGGGAACTGCCATGCTAAAGGTAAAGATACCTAAAATAGGCCTTACGATATTGACGTGTGTCTTTTGCCTTCATTTAAGTGGAATCACTGTTGCGTATGAGTGCTGGGATCGTGAAGGCGTTGGCCCAACGTTTCCAGGCAACCTCAAGTACCTTAAATTTCAATATGACCCCAATAATCCTGATGTAATAGATAGAAATAGTTCTGTAAAAATAAGTGTTATTGGAGGAATTCCTTCTTACATATGGCAAGTAAGCGGAACGGGATTCATCTTATCAGAAGGAGCAACAAAAGGATTAACCAACACACTCATTGCCAATGACACAGCCTGTGGATCGGCGACAATAACTATAACAGATAAGCGCGGTGATAGTTGCACAGGATATGTAAGATGCACGGCAGGATCATGGGCGAAAAAAGAGACTGGATATGCATGTGGGTTTGTAGGTAGCTGTTTCTTTCACCAGTATAATTGTGCTACAGCAAAAGTAGTAATTAACGGATATAAGAAATGGGAATTCCCTGCCAATAATGGGTATTGTGCTTATGGAGAGACTTGTGATTTGAATAGTGTAGACTGGGATTTGGGCGGTGGCGGAAGTGCCTGTAGCTCATCTGTAACATATCCACCTCCGTGTGGCTCCCCAAAGGATTGTCACGATGGCTCTTGCGTAGAAATTCTTACTGATGAGGTTGGCTGTGTGCACCGAAAGTATGTTTATTACGAATGGGAATGCCCATAATTGAAAAACCTATCATGCTTACAAGCCTTTTCTCAAAAAGATATTTAGAGAGGCACGAAGAATATTAGGCAAAGGACGTACTGCTTAAGACAAAGATAGATTTTTAAGAAAGAAAGTTTAGTTTAATATACAAGAAAACTTCCCCAAAGAAATAAGGAAGGGATTTTCAGGAAACTAAGGGTCAGCCTTCATCCTTGACCAATGCTTCAAGGTGCTTTTACCATCTAAAACTATCTGCAGGAAATGGTGCCTCTGTATTTCCCTCCAACTCATTACACAATATCTTTTTTCAAAATGAAGATATTTGCGTTAACCTATCACAGTTGATGCGCTTTTCTTTGACACCTGGCTACGTTTACCCTATACTCCCCCCTTCCAGAAAAAATCCCTTTTCATTTAACTATTTTCGTATGTTCGAGAAAGGAATTTTCAAACATTAGGGTTCGTTTCTCTTCATATTCTTTCTCCTCGAAAATGGTGCTGTGAAAAAATGTACTGAACGGTCCCGGATTACCGGATAATCTGTGCAGAAATGCTGAGGTCATAGAGTTTTGTTCCAAGAGGAGAAGAGCCCAAAAATATTCTACGGCTGGTTTATTGTAGCTGCCTGTTTTATTGCTACCTTCACCTGCGGTGAGGCCTTGTGGTCATTTGGCGTTTTTTTTAAGCCGATGGAAAAGGAGTTTGGCTGGAGTAGGGCCCTGATTTCTTCAGGCTACACTGGATTTCTCTTAGGCTATGCCATTTCAGTTTTGGCTGCAGGGAGATTGGCAGACAGATATAGTCCCCGCCCTATCCTTTTTCTTAGCGCATGTTTAGCAGGGATCGGGGTTTCTATGTGCAGTCTGGTACAGAGCATTAATCAACTCCGTTTTTTTCTTCTGATTGCTGGATTGGGAGCTGGCGGTACCTTTTCAGTGCCGATCTCTCTGGTGCAACGATGGTTCTATAAAAAGCCGCAGGCTAGTTTGGCACTGGGAGTTGTCGTTGCTGGTGTCGGTACAGGCGCCCTGGTCTTTACACCACTTGTCAATTATTTGATCCTGATATCCGGATGGAGAAACTCCTATCTGATTGTTGGAATCCTCTTCTTTTGCACAATTGGTCTATCATCACTTATTGTTAAACGCAGCCCGGAAGAGACGACAGTTATCTTGGAGGGTGCGGAAAGTATACCAAACCCTGTGAGAAACCATGGCTTGACAACCGCCCAGATCCTTTTAAACCCTTCCTTTGCTGGAATAACCTTTATTCATTGTAGCGTATCGTTTGCCTTTCACACTATCTCTGTCCATCTCGTTCCTTATGCAGTGGATATCGGCATTACTCCTACAATCTCGGCAGTCGCACTTGGTCTTTTAGGGGGATTCTCGGTTCCTGGGCGTATTATTTCCGGCTTCATAGCGGACAGAGTGGGATGGAAAAAGATAATTATACTATCTCTTTTTGGACTGGCATTATCTGTTCTGTTGCTTTCAATGTTAAGTGCAGTGTGGATGCTTTATTGCTTTGTTTTATTCTATGGAATATTTCACGGGGGTAGGGTTGCCGCTAATGTAGGGATTTTAGGGGAATTCTTCGGAATGCATTCATTGGGAGAAATTATCGGAATCGTCATGGCTATCGGTATGTTAATCGGAGCTCTTGCTCCTTATTTAGCTGGATTTATCTTTGATATCACAGGAAGCTATTTTATTGATTTCATGATCGTGATGATGCTCCTTGTGGGTGGCGGCATTATTGCCGCTGTAATAACAAATCCCGTTCAAACAAAATAGCTCATCTGTACTGGCCATAGCGTATAATTATTATGGCTTGAAACATTTCACTGGATCGCTTTCATTACTGTTTTTTACCTGGACCTGCTTGACTTCAAAGGAGCTTTATCCCATACTTCCTTCAATTTAAAAAACATTGGTACCATTTGATCACTTTTTATCAAAGAGGGGATTTTTAAGAGTTTTACTCATAATAACTCAATTTTAAGGGACGATAGATATGTCTTCTGACGATCGGGACAGGGAAACAAAGTTTCACCTTTGGGGGTGGATCCTTTTCCTTTTATGCGCAGGATTTTTTATAGCATCAAGTTTGCTAAGCCATAACATCTTGAGCTTTTTTGGGAGTATTATTTTTTTAATAGCCTGCGTGATATTTATCATTCCTTTAGTAAGAAAAGGAAATCAGAAAAACAGGGAGTGATAGTATCCCGCTATAGATATGGTAAGCAAAAGTTATTACGCCATGCTATTGAGCCCGTTCCACAGCAAAATCGGGGAATTCCTTCTGAAGCTCATTCATGAGATTCTTCAGGGTTGATGTCAGGAGCAGGCTCGAAATAATAGAGCAGCAGACTTTACCGGGTCTTACTGGATTGAGAAAAACGGAGAGTTTCTTCTGCTCCGGGTAGTAACGAAACCTTTCGACAAGTCCCAGTTCTGAGATTGCCATATTTGTCTCGGGATCTTTTACCCTTTCAAGCACTGACTGCAGTTTCTTTTTCATCATTGTATCCATGCTTCAAATATAGGTACTTTCCGGGCATTGTCAACTTCGACTGCTTTTACAGATTTCTTTGTGATTGGTGGTTGTGGCAAAAAACAGGTTTAATCTCAAAGATTATCAAAGGAGTAATTAAGCCGCTGCTGCTCATAATCTAGCTTGGCACCATTTCTGATCACCAAACCAACTAACCTACAGCCATGAGTGAAGGCAAGAAAAGGGATATCTGAGGAAATAAAATCAAAACAGCCAGAGTGAGAAAATCCATGAGAAGGAAAGGAATAATTCCCATAAAGATCTTCTGGCTGGGGATATCAGGGGCCACACTATTCACCACGTAGACATTAAGGCCCACAGGAGGTGTTATCAGACAAAAATAAGGGGCATCCTAAAAATAGAGACATTATAGTCTCCCTGTAAAGAAAAAGTGACACCCTGTAACTAATTTCATACCTCATCGAGGGTGTACACAGTCCCTGCATTGTTTAGGAAAAAGTCGCTTCCAAATGTCTGGGCAAGGCGCACGGAGGCATGGAAGCCAGTACAGTGGGAAACACCGATTTTTTGTACACCTATCTCTTGCAAGGCAAAAACAGCTTTCTCTAACTGCTCATCAGTTTTGGGAAAAAGATGAGTGCCTCCGACCACGGTATGTACCCTTTGTTCGCCTGTAATCATCTGGGCGTGTCGAATGGTATTTATCATCCCCCGGTGAGCACAACCAAGAACAATTACGAGACCTTTTTGTGTTTTCACAATCAGTGCAAGGTCATCAGCAATAGTGTCATCCCTTAGGGACCCATTTTCTTTTACATAGAAAATAGGCTCAATATCTTCAAAATCTGTTGTTTGTGCTATTTCACCCGTGGTCACTATGCTATCAGTGATGTTTACAGGCTCTTTGCTAAGTGTGAATGATGCCCCAAAGAGTTCCAGTTCTGCCCTGGTAAAAGGTATTCCAATAAATGCCTCCCTTTTTTCGTACGCCCTCTGTGTATATTTTAACTCCCATATGGCTGGGTGGGCAATAATCTCCTTGGGGCCAGTCCTTCGTAACACTTCACGTAATCCTCCTGTATGGTCGGCATGAGCATGGCTGAGCACAATGGCATCAACTGCCCGCAGGTCAACTCCGAGCTTATCGGCATTCCGCACTGCTGCAAAATTCCCGCCCGTATCGAACAACACGTTCATGCCATCGGTCTGAACCAGGATACTTAAACCCCACTCAGCCATGAAACCGGGTTTGCCAGCGGTATTCTCACAAAGGGTTGTTAATGTAACATTCATATCGATGTATCCTTGGGAGGTAATGAGTGTTATTCCAGTTTCTCATACCTCAGCCTCTGCATCGACACTTGTGAGCAGCCTCTCAGTATCTTTTGCATCCCATTGTATCTCAGACATATCAACCATCTTGGCCGGTGCAGGTCTCTTGCCAATCAAGGGTATCTCCGGCAGAAAAAAATGGCTTCCGATAGCGAGTACCACCAGGACCAGACCTATAATGTCCGTTGTAAATCGTGCACCCATAAGGAGCAAGCCGCCGAAAATAAATAGAATACGCTCCAGCCATGATGCAGGTTTTATGAAATAACCAAAGACTCCTGCTTCAATAAAAAACATGGCGATTATCACGGTGATGACAATCCTCAGCGTTACCCACAGACTTCCCTCCATGAGAATAGCGGGCTGATAAATAAAGTAATAGGGAATAATGTAGCCCCCTAAACTGAGCCCCATTGAAATAATGGCTATCCTCATCCACGATCCACCCGAGATAGCCCTTGCAGTAAAAACCGCTACACACACTGGAGGTGTGATTCCAGCTGCAATTGCAAAGTAGAAAATAAACAGGTGAGCCGGCAGTGGCATCAATCCCAGGGTGATCAACGCTGGCCCCAATGCAGAGGCGGCAATAACGTATGCTGCTGTGGTGGACATCCCCATTCCGAGGATAATGGCAACTATCATGACCGCTATCAATGCGAGAAAAGAATTGTTACCAGCGAGATTCACAATGAATTCCGATATCTTTACACCGAGTCCAGTTGCATTAATAAGGCTCACAATAACCTGCACACAACTCATCATGACAATCAGCATCACCAGGGCCCTGTTCGCGGCGTTAAAAAGGGCCTGGAGGCTTATCTTGATTCTTTTGAGAACCTCGGATGGTTTTAATGACCCTCCCAGAAAAAGAAAGATGAATAAAGAAGAAACAAGTGACCAACCTGCACACGTCTGGGGGGGCAGATAGCGGACCAAGAGATAGATGAGGATTCCAATGGGAATGACTGTGTTTATAAGCTCTCTCGGATTGAAAAGCTCACCCCACTTTGGGATTAACTGGCTTGGGAGCTTGCTCAATCCGTATTTTCCAGCCAGCGCATAGACACCACTGCCTATCCCAACAAAGTAGCAGATGGCAGGAATGATGGCAGCAAGCATGATCGAGGTATATTTAATTCCCAACAACTCTGCCATAACAAAGGCGCCTGCACCCATTATAGGTGGCATAATCTGACCACCAGAAGATGCTGAAGCCTCTGTTGCACCCGCAATTTCTGAACGGTAGCCAAGTTTTTTCATGGTAGGAATGGTAAATGTTCCTGTTGTGGCGACATTCGCGACCGAGGAACCGGAAAGCATTCCCAAACCTGCACTTGACAAAAGGGCAATCTGACCTGCCCCCCCACGGATCCTCCCACCTGTGAAACGGGACCATTTGATAAAGGTGTTACCTACACCGCATGCAAAAAGAATTGGTCCAAGCAGAATAAAGATTGCAATAAGTCGACTCGTAAGATCCGTCAACAAGCCCCACACACCCTCAGTTGTAAGATAAAAGATATAGAGGAGCTCCTCAAGACCATATCCCGCGTGTCCTATGCTCGCTGGGAGAAGGTGACCGAGCAGCGTATAGAGAATAAAAAATGTCACTACGATGGGCACTATGAGGCCTAAGGTCCTTCGGGTCGCTTCGATAAGCATAAAAAATAACGATGCCCCCAAGACAAGGTGATAGGTTTCATAGGTGAGGGGATTGCTGACAATCGGTTCCCAATAGAGGATTATAAATATACCAGGAACACCTCCAAAGGCGGTGAAGAGAATGTCGATGACAGAAGGGGATTCCTTGGTACCAAAAAACAGGAGTCTCTTTAGGTATGAGTGCTGTTTCGCGAGAGCACTTCTGCTTACAGGGAAATTCAGAAATACTACCAGCATCCCATACGATAATATGATTGCTCCTTGCAGTGCTGGATGGTAGGGACGTGTCAGAGAGGTAAAAAGAATAAAACCAATGGCACACGCAGTAATACCCACTACTATCCATTTCCAGAGGCCAGTTAAATTTCTCATTCCTGTCTCCTCAGGGCGAGTTTTTTCTCGGGGCGGCCTTAAAAACTGGTTTCAGGGCCCCTTGTATTTATCACCTCTTTATACGCACTATGATAAAAAATGAAGAGAGAAGAGCCATCACAGCATAACATTACACCAGATGGCTCTTTTAACAGCCAGTTAAGGTATCATTCAAGAGAAGAAAGAAACCTAAGGTTTCTTTATCTCCACCTTACAGCGTGCACTGGTGCCTTTACTCCCATTGGCAATCAAGTCCCAAGAGCCGGGAACAGCAACGAACTTGTGCGGATAATTGGTTTTAGCTGTGAACGTGCCGTCCCCTTTCACTTTAATTACCTTTCCTTTTTCCCCAACAATTATGGGAACATCTTCCATCTCAAGAACAAGTTCTATCACCTCTCCCCGTAAAAAACCAGCACCGTTAATTTTCATTGCCTTTCCAGGCATTCCATCACCAACCACTGAAATGGTAGCTTTTAAACCTCCACCATATCCAGTGGTTCCAAAGGAGACAAAAGCCGACAGTGCTACTATACCTGCGCATAGTATGGCAAAACGAAAAAATTTGTTTTCCTTTCTCATAACATTGACCTCCCCATCTATCTCGCCTCAGGCGGGATCAGTTTATCGGGAATTGTGAAACCCATTTCTCTGTATGCCTTAATAGCTCCTTTATGGAGAGGAACCTCCATATACTTAACTGTCTGGTTCCACATATCTCCCCAATTCCCATCTCTGGTTATTGGTACAGCACTGGCGATCTTCTCACGGTGCTTATAGGTAGCCTTCACAATCTTGTAGATAACATCTTCTTTCACACCAGTATGAGAGTAGTCTCCGCAGGCGTAGGCCAAACAGAGCACCGGGTCAGTCTGATCCCTGTATGTATTGGCAGCGAGTGTGAATTTCAGGGCATGTTTTGGCCAGACCTCCTCAAATTTGTCTAAATCAGCCTGCGTAACTGGCAGAAACACAACATCCATGGTCGATTGGATTTCCAGGATGGAGGAATCTAACGGACCAATCCGGTAAAATGCGTCTACTGATCCGCCCTTCATTGCATCGATCCCTGATGAGATTCCCATCAATTTGTAATCAGGAACAATTCCCAACGATTCAAGAAACATTCTGGCTAATCGACCTCCAGTCGATCCTGGACTGAAGACGTACGGTTTCCCATGTAAATCATAAATGCTATTGATACCTCGTCCTTTTATTGCTACTTCAAGTACCGGGGCAACGTATCCCCCCCACAGTCCTCGTAGCTGATCGTCCTGTTTGTCTTTGAAATCCGCAATACCCTTATAACACGCATACGCGGCCAAATTATGGGTAAGTCCGCAGTGGACTAATCTCTTACGGAGCCTGAGGATGTTGTCCAGGAATCCTCCGGTCTCCATTGGTGAGAGGACAACCTGACCCTTTAGTTCCTTGTTCACATTCCGACACATTGTTGCCAAATACGCGAAAGAGCCGATACGAGGTGATACTGCACCCCATTTAATTCTTGTCGCCCTGGCAGCGAGAACATCTCCTGCAACGAAAATGACAAGCAGGAATGATACCACCACTATTATCCAATGTTTCTTCATAATTATTTCTCCTTTCTTTTTTACTGTTTCACACCTTTATTATGCTTGTTTTGATCTACCACCCCCTTTCAAAGAATATTGCTTCACAATTCCACACTCCTCAAGATCGCGTATCTCTTTTTTGGTGTATCCCAGTTCATTCAAGACCTCTTCAGTGTGTTCGCCAAGAACAGGTGGCATTCGCCGGATTTCCCCGGGAGTGGCCGAAAGCTTGGTTGGAATTCCCAACATCTTTATCCTACCTCTTATTTCATCGGCTCCTTCCACCACCATCTCCCGAGCCTTTGTTTGCTCCAGCTCAAGTGCCTCCTTAACAGAACGAACTTTACCGCACGGGACATTTCCCTTTGTTAACAGCTCTATCCATTCCTCGATTGTTTTTGTACGCGTAATCTTCTCAATAATTTCCTTAAGTATTGGTTCATTCTTGTTGCGATCTTGCAAGGTTAAGAAGCGTGTATCTTCTATTAGATCAGGTCTGTTGATGACATTGTTACACAAGCTTTCCCACATTCTTTGACTACCTGCCCCAATAATAACATGCCCATCTTTTGCGGCAAAGGTCTCATAAGGAGTTTGAAGTGGATGTCTATTCCCCAAACGAACTGGGGCCTTCCCTGTAGCGAAATAGGTTCCTGCCTGATAGGTGAGAAGTGCCATCATCCCATCCATCATGGCGCTGTCTACATGCTGGCCTTCACCTGTCTTTTCCCGCACATGGAGTGCGGCAAATATCCCTATGAGGCCATAAAATGCCCCAATGAAATCAGTGAGACCAACTCCGACACGCGTTGGTACCTCAAATCCGGTTATGTCCATGAATCCTGTGTCGCCTTGAACTACGACATCAAAGCCTGATTTTGTCTTAAACGGCCCTGTCTGTCCATAGGCTGTGACAGAACAATACACGAGCCTTGGATTGAGTTCATGGACTTCTTCCCAGGACAGTCCCATTTTTGCCATAACCCCGGGACGGAAATTCTCAACCAGAACATCTGCTTCTTTTATCAACGCCCTGGCGATCTCTATGCCTTCAGGGCTTCTCAAATCCAAGGCAACACTTCTTTTATTTTTATTGAGTGTGATAAAATAGTAGCTTTGCCCATCAATGAATGGTGGCCCCCATCCCCGTAATTCGTCCCCCTTGTCCACGGGAGATTCTAGTTTTATAACATCGGCTCCATGATCTGCCAACTGCATGGCACAAAAAGGGCCGGCAACAAAGCGAGTAAAATCAACAACCTTTAATCCTTCGAGAGCTCTCATATAGCACCTCCTGACAAGGTTATAGAATTAAGGTATACCTATGGGAAAAGTGTATACTGAAAAAATGTAGCATTATTAATGACCGGGTTGTAGTGCCAACAAACAATTATCGTTCTCGCAGTATTGATTAATAAGGTGTCAGTACCATCGAAGTCTCAATAAATTCGTGGCGAAACAATGAATCGAGGGGCGTATGGCCACGGAGCGTCACCTATTTTTTCTTAAATTACAAAAAATAGATATTTAATTGTATTATTCTCACATGACATGTTATAATATTGTATGTCAAGTAAAAAAATTACAATTTATTGACAAACCTTAATTTTTTATTTACATATCACTGAGTAATATTACTTACTTCCTATTCATAACCAATCGATATGGAATTTTTAAAAAAACCACGCATAAAACGCGTACCGAATTTATCCGAACAGGTGGCAGAGTTTCTGGCCGCTGAGATTGAAAGAGGCTCAATCAAGCCCGGAGAAGCTTTTCCCTCTGAGGCCGAGCTTTCTAAGAAGTTCGAGGTAAGCCGTACTGTGATCCGTGAAGCCCTGGCCCGCCTCAAGTACGAGGGGCTTCTAGAGTCCAGGCAAGGGAGTAAATCCATAGTAGCAGAGCATGGCGACCAGCGTGCTTTTCGCCTAGACAGATTGGAAGGAAAAAATGTAACTGAGATTGGCTATCTCTATGAATTCCGAACTATTTTGGAAAGTGCGGCTGCAGCGCTCGCAGCAAAACACAGAAACCAAGAGAACCTGGATAACTTAAGGATGTATCTCAAAATAATGGATCAGGCAGTGGATGATCATCTCGACGGTACAGAGGCAAACGTTGATTTTCATATGGAAATTGTGGAGGCAAGCGGCAACCCTTTCCTTAAAGACTTCATGCACTTTTTTAGAGGGAAAATCTGGGATCTTGTGCAAAGTGATCGTGACCAATCAGACTACCAAGGTCTCCCGCCAGATGTTCAGCAGGAGCACATGATCATTTTTGAAGCCATTTCAGCGGGGGACTCCGATAAGGCACGAGAGGCGATTTTGACCCATATAGTAACTGCAGCCAGGCGCTGTGGCATCACCACTTTCGATTGAAATTAATCCTCTCTTTTAATCAGAATGCCCCGATAAAAAGCCGGGGTATTTTTCTAATGCTCTTATGCCATCTTAAAAACCCACTGGTCATCTCTTAAGTCATGAAGATATTCCAATCCACTCCTGGTAATGCATAACCGGTACATTTGTTTCAAAGTTGTGCAACGACCTCCCGAACATCATTCTTTTCAACTGTCTCGATATCCAGAAACACATACGTTGAGCATTCGTCGCGTTTGATATAATAGTCAACCTTCTCATTGTTCATTGTGATGTTTTTGATTTTCGGCGTCCCTCGAATGCGAAAACTCATGGTAAAGCCATTCGTAATCTCTTCATCTCCAGAATACCGAACAATAACTCTGACAGAATGATCATCCAACATGACCCTGTAAGGATTAAAGGGAGTCTCAAAGAAACTCCGTTTCGACCATATCTCCTTGCGTGAATTACGCCGTTCCTGTGCGTTTCTCCCCCGCGGACCTATCCAAGCAAGAAAATCTCCACTGAGAATTCTATTAGGGTAACCTGGATAGTACTCCCACGGCGAGATACGGTTTCCTCTCTCAAGCATGGATGTAATAACCGCTAATCCACTTTGTGCTGTGTCATCAGGGCTGAGCCCAAAATGATTTACTTCCATTCCAAAGGTTAAAGGATGGAACGCCTTGTAGAGCGCCCCATTCACATGATTGTTAAATACAGATTCAGAGAGTCCATCTGCTTTTTTCCTTAATTGTTGATAATACTCGAGGGTGTGCAAGAGAAATGGATACCCGGCTCTGGCTGCACCATGAATCATCTCTCTGGCCATTTCCCATAAAATATACTGATCTTCTCCTGCCTTTGAGTTTTGATCAATTATGACTGCCTCTAAACCACCCCAGTTCCATCCGAACTTCTCTTTACCAACGCTATGAACGTCCATTACAATGTCAGGAACGTATTTTTCTCCTAATGGCAAGAGAGTCCTTTTTTCGAGGTCAGAGAGATGATATGCCGGCAAACCAAAGACTGTATGAACACACCCATCAGGATTTGCCACTGGCACGACAATGATATGTTGACGGTTTCTCGTCTCCTGTGCTGCTTTTGATGCAAGCCATTCAAGAACAGAGGGCCCAACCACACGAGTTCCCAATTCATCACCGTGCCTTCCGATAATGATGAGAGCGATTTCCTTGTCACTTATTGGCACACTATTATTTGTAACATGGACCGCCTTGATATCCATTCCTTCGTCTGAATATCCAATCCTCTCAACAGATGCAATTGTCCTATTATTATTTTCATATTGCTCTATCCAATTATCTATTTCCTCGTAAGCAAAATATGATTCAATTTTCATTTCTTTTTACCCTTTTTTTATCTCCAGAGGAGCCCTATTTGGTTACGATTACACAGAGCCATGAAAAGTTGGGTTGTTAATGTCGCTTATAGGTCTTTCTTCTTACTTTCGCATAGTGTCAGCGTTCACATATAATTATTGTATCATGTTCTATTCAGGTCATAAAGCTGATTTTGATCCAGCGCTAACACCGACATATTGTCAGTGACCTCCATATATCCAGGAAGCCTGAATCACTGAGAGAAATTCTCTTCACATAGACTCGAATAG
>Ga0315553_10001457_pt1 | contig 19542 bp, 13 predicted proteins | sample SalMarSW160140MG_FD_203099 | JGI IMG/M metagenome (GOLD analysis project Ga0315553, IMG submission 203099) | Salt marsh sediment microbial communities from the Plum Island Ecosystem LTER, Massachusetts, United States - Salt Marsh Sediment SW1601-40 ... | reverse complement strand
GATGGTCATGAACGTGATCGCCAGCACCGCGGCCCACGCCAGCCCCAGATCCTCGCGCCACAGCCGCGCGTAGACGACGGGCCACCCCGCCGTACAGACGGCCAGGATGGCGACCCCCATCCGCCAGCGCGCCGGTCGCTCCCGAAGGCTCGCGCGCGGCAGCCCCCACACCAGGATCGCCGCACCCGCGAGCGCGAATACCCCGAGCGCGACGGCGGCTGGCTGCGCGACGCCCCCCAGCGCCGCCGTCGCCACGGCGATCAGGACCGCCAGCCCCAGACCCCCGAGCGTCGCGGCGCGCCACACACGGAGCTGGGCCCGCGCCGGCTCGATCGCGCGTGAGAGACCGCGGGCCAGGAGCCAGTTGCGAAGCTCGCCGTGTCCGACGACCGATACGCCCCGGGCGCGACACGTGGCGAGGAAATCATCGAGCAGCGCCCGCCGCAGACGTTCCCGGGCGAGACGGCGCACGAGCCGGGGCATCGGCAGCCGGCCCACGGTGGCGTCGGCGACCCGGCGGAGACTCGTATCGCGGCTTCCCTCGAGCTCGTCCACGGTGACGGAGGGGAGGAGGTCGCGGGCGAAGTCGGTCGGCAGGTCGAGGATCCAGGCCTCCGCGTGCCGCTCCACGTGCGCCAGGGTCCGGGCACAGCCCTCGACCGCCCCGGCGATCGCCCCCCCGGCGGCGCCCAGCAGTGCGTACAGGCCCGTCAGCGACCAGCCCCCCACGACGGCGATGCCTCCGGCGTCCCCCCAACTTCCCACGAGGAGCCGCGCGGCCGCCCACAGCAGGGCGAGCCCCACGAACGCGTAGGACGGGACGAAGAGGGCCATGTCCGCGAGCAGCCGGCGCAGCACCGGCCAGGACACGCGGAACGGAGCCGCGATGCGGGCTCTCAGCGACATCGGGGCATCGGGAAGGACCTGCCGCTCGGGATTCGGGGGCTCGCCGTCCGGACGCTGCGGCAGGCACGATAGGGCCGCGGATGACGCGCCGACAGTGAGCGCGCGGCCGGTGCCGCTGGTTGCCCCGCACGCCCGTGACGTCGACTCTCCCGGGTATGGACGCTGCCGACCGGCTGGCCCGGGCCCGCGAGATCATGGACGTGTTCGCGCGCTCGACGGGGCTTTCCTCCGACGAGCCGCCGCGCCGGTATCTGTGGACCGACGCGTTCGCCGTGTGCAACTATCTGGGGCTCCACGAGGCCACCGGTGAGGCGCGCGAGCTCGATCTCGCGCTCGCCCTGGTGGATCAGGTCCACCACGTGCTCGGCCGCCATCGCCCGGATGACGAACGCACGGGCTGGATCAGCGGCCTCGCCGACGAGGAGGGGGAGCGGCACCCGACGGCCGGCGGGCTGCGGATCGGGAAGGGGGCCCCCGAGCGGGGTGCCGACGAGCGGTACGATCCCCACCGCGAATGGGACCGGGACGGACAGTACTACCACTACCTGACCCGCTGGATGCACGCCCTCGATCGGGTGGCCCGGGTCACCGGCGATGCGACCTGGCACCGCTGGGCCGTGGAGCTCGCACGGGCCGCGCACGCCGCGTTCGTGTACCGGGCGGACGGGCAGCGACGCATGCGCTGGAAGATGAGCATCGATCTCTCCCGCCCCCTCGTCCCCACCCAGGGGGCACACGATCCGCTGGACGGATGGGTCACGGCGAGCGTGCTGGCCGCCTCCGGAGATGCGCACGAGGAGGAGGCGCTCGCGCCCGCGATCGCCGAGCTGGCGGAGCTGTGCCGCGGGGTCCGGTGGGCCACGTCCGATCCGCTGGGTCTCGGGGGGCTCCTCGTCGACACCGATCTGATCGCCGGCCTCATCGCGGCGGGGGCTCGCCTCATCACACCGGGGAGCATCGGCGCCCCGGACTGGCTGGCGTCGCTCCTCGACCAGGCCGCCGCGGGCCTGAGTGCGTACGTGGGAAGCGGGGCGCTGGAGCTCCCCGCGCGCTCCCGGCTGGCGTTTCGCGATCTGGGTCTGGCGATCGGTCTGTCCGCGCTGGCGCGACTCCGCGCCGTGATCGATGGGTCGCCCGGGGCGCTCGGGCCGCTGGCCCCGCATCTCGATGCCCTCCTCCGGTACGGCGGCATGGAGGAGAAGATCGTCACCTTCTGGCTCGATCCGTCGCACCGGGGGCCGACGTGGACCGACCACGTCGACATCAACCGCGTGATGCTCGCCACGGCGCTCGCGCCCTCCGGATACCTGGGATCGTGAGCGTCACCGAGCCCCTCATGGCCCCTGTGGTACCGTGCGATCCCCGCTGCGGTGGGGCGGGAGAAAAAGCCCCGTGTCGGGTGAATGGAGGACGGCGGTGATGTGGAGAAACACGTGGCTCACGGGAGACGCCAGGGGATTGGCGCTCAACACGGTCGGGAGCCCGCCGATCGCGCTCCCGACGTCGGGCTGCAGGATCTTCTCGGATCGGAAGTCGGCGTAGCCCAGGTGGTAGGCCGTCGTGACGAACAAGATGGCCACCCAGGCGACGAGACCGACTCCGAGCCGGCCCACGCCGCGGCGACCGTCGCCGTGGAGCGCGCGCCACGTGACGATCCACGGGAACGCGAGCAGCAGGAGTCCGTCCACGGACCCGTATGCGAGGCCGCGCCACAGGAGCGCCCACCAGAGCCTGAGCCCCGACAGCCTGGCGGTCGCGGGGCGTGCGAGGACGCCCCGCATCAGAAACAGGCCGCCGATGACGCCGAGAACGAGAGCCATTGCCAGCCGTCGCGACAGCCAGTCGCGCATGACGAGGCCCGTCGTCCGGGCGTAGACTCCGAGAAACGCGAGGATGACGGCGAAGTAGATGGCGTAGTACACGTCGACGGGGAGCGTGAGAAGATCGCCGAACAGGAACGCGGTCGCGAAGCCGATCGACGCCGAGACCGGGATCCAACCGAGGTGTGCGGTCGTCATTGGGTCCTCCTCCGTATCGACGGGGATGGGACGCCGGGCACGATGGCCACGACACGGGTAGGGCACCAGATGACAGCGTACTCGATGTGGCCGCGGCTGCCACGGCTTGGACGTGTCCGGCAGCCGTCCGGGTGGGGGCCCGAGGTCGCGCTTCACGGGCTCGGCCGGCGATCATCCGCTCCGGGCCGACGTGCCGCCGCCCTGCTGTGCCGACCCTGGACAGGAGTCGACGGGTGTCGACCGAACCACTGATCGGAGACCGCGAGTACTTTCCCTCCGTCGGGAGGATCCCGTACGAGGGACCCGATTCGGACGACCCGCTGGCGTTCGCCTGCTACGACGAGGACCGCGTGGTGGCGGGGAAGCCGCTGCGCGACCACCTGCGCTTCTCGGTCGCCTACTGGCACAGCCTGGCCGGCACGGGGCAGGACCCGTTCGGCGCCCCCACGCGGAGGCTGCCGTGGAACGAGAGCCTCGATCCGATGCGGGCCGCCCGCGACCGGCTGGACGCCGCGTTCGAGCTCGTCACGAAGCTCGGGGCGCCGTTCTACTGCTTCCACGACCGCGACCTCGCGCCCGAGGGGCGGGATGTGGAGGAATCCGCCGCCCGCCTCGAGGAGATGACGGCCCGGGCCAAGGAGAAGCAGGCGGCATCCGGCGTCCGGCTCCTGTGGGGGACGGCGAACCTGTTCTCGCACCCGCGCTACATGAACGGCGCGGCCACGAGCCCAGACTTCCGGGTCGTGACGCACGCCGCCGCGCAGGTGAAGGGCGCGCTCGACGCGACCATCGCCCTCGGGGGGGAGAACTACGTGTTCTGGGGTGGGCGCGAGGGATATTCCACCCTCCTCAACACCGACGTGCAGCGCGAGCTGGAGCACCTCGCGGTCTTCCTGCGCCGCGCGCGGGACTACGGGCGCGAGGCCGGGTTCGAGGGCACCTTCCTCATCGAGCCCAAGCCCATGGAGCCCACCAAGCACCAGTACGATTACGATGTGTCCACGGTGATCGCGTTTCTCCACCGCTACGGCCTGGCCGACGACTTCAAGCTCAACATCGAGAGCAACCACGCCACCCTCGCCGGGCACACGTTCGCGCACGAGCTCGAGATCGCGGCCGGCGCCGGGCTCCTGGGCAGCCTGGACGTCAACCAGGGCGATCCGCAGCTGGGGTGGGACACGGACGAGTTCCTGCACGACCTGCACGATGCGGTGGCGATCGCCCTCGTCCTGCTCCGGCACGGCGGTCTGGGACACGGCGGGATGAACTTCGACGCGAAGCTCCGGCGCGCTTCGACCGATCCGGAGGATCTGTTCATTGCCCACGTCCACTCCATGGACACGCTGGCGCGCGGGTTCCTGATCGCCGAGCGACTGCTGCGCGAGTCGGAGTGGCTCGAGATGCGCCGCGCCCGCTACGCGAGCTTCGACGGGGGCGATGGCGCGGCGTTCGAGGCCGGCCACCTGGGGCTCGAGGATCTGGCCGGGCTGGCGGCGGAGATCGGGGAGCCGCCCCTCACGAGCGGTGCCCAGGAGCGTTACGAGAGCCTCCTGGGCCGCTACCTGAGGTAGCCGGCCCATGGCCGCCGGACGCCCGCCCCCGGGGGAGTCGCTGTTCGCCGGGCTCGACGTGTCCACGCAGAGCTGCAAGCTGGTCGTGATCGACCTCGGCGCAGGCGAGGTCGTGCACGTCGACGCCGTGGTCTACGACCGCGACCTCCCCGCCTACGGCACGCGGGACGGAGTGATCCGGGGACTCCCCGAGGGCGTGTCGGAATCCGATCCGCGCATGTGGGTCGAGGCCGTGGACCGGGTGCTCGAGCGACTCGGGCGGAGCGACACCCCGACCGGCCGCATCCGGTCGATCTCGGTGTCCGGACAGCAACACGGGCTCGTGGCGCTCGACGCGCGGGGCCGCCTCGCCCGACCCACGAGCAAGCTGTGGAACGACTACTCCACCGCCGAGGAGTGCGACATCCTCACGGCGGCCGTCGGAGGTCCGGAGGCCATGCTGGCCGAGGTCGGGAACAGCCAGCGGCCCGGCTACACGGCGAGCAAGATCCTACATATGGTCCGCCACGAGCCCGAAGCGTATCGGCGGGCACGCACGCTGTTCGTCGTGCACGACTACATCAACTGGTATCTGACCGGCGGGGTGCGGGCCATGGAGCCCGGCGATGCGTCGGGCACCGCGCTCTGGAACCCTGCTACGGGGAGCTGGTCGCGGCGCGTCATCGAGGCCATCGATCCCGGGCTCGCGGGGCGCCTCCCCGAGGTAGGCCGCACGGACCGGAGCATCGGCCGCGTGTCCGCGGCGCTCGCCGAGCGCTTCGGGCTGGACCCGTCCGCCAGCGTGGATACGGGCTCCGGGGACAACATGTGCGCCGCGATCGGCACCGGGAACGTCCGCGAGGGGCTCGTCACGGTGAGCCTCGGGACCAGCGGCACGGCCTGCACCGTGCGGAGCGAGCCGTTCATCGACCCGGAGGGCGAGATCGCGGCCTACCGGGACGCCACCGGGCGTCACCTGTCGCTCGTGTGCGTCTCGAACCTGGCCAACGGTTACAACGAGCTCCTGCGGCTCCACGGGCTGACGCACGAGGGCTTCGCGGACATCGTGGCCACCACCCCGCCGGGAAACGAGGGACGCCTGCTCATCCCGTGGTACGCGGGAGAGCGCACGCCCGACCTGCCCGCCGCCGCACCCGTCACCGTCGGTTTCGATCTCGACGAGCTCACCCTGGCTCCGCTGTGCCGCGCCGTCCTCGAAGGACATGTGCTCAACCTCGAGGCCGGGTTCCGGCGTCTTCCGGTGGTGGCACGGGAGATCCGACTCACCGGGGGCCTGTCCCGCTCCACGGCGTGGCGTCAGACGATCGCCGATGTGTTCGAGGCGGACGTGGTGCCCGTCGAAGGCGAGGGCGCCGCGCTCGGGGCCGCGCTCCACGCCGCGTGGGTGTGGCTCGTCGAGCGCGGGAACGAATCCTCGATCGGGGAGATCGCGGACGCTTTCGTGCGACTCGACGAGACGCGGCGAGCGACCCCGAGGCCCGAGGTGCGCGAGACGATGCGGCGGCAGCGCCGCCTGTTCGAGGCCGTCAGCCGGCGGCTCAGGGGGCTCCCGGCACCGGATCCGTTCGAGGCGCGCGCGGCGCTGCGCGCGCTGTCACAGGGGTAGGAGGCGGACCGCGATCCGGAAGGCGGACCGGGTCAGTCGAGGCTGCGCGGCGTGATCCACGACAGGACCAGCCCCGCGAGGACGCCGATCGTGATCACGCCCAACGTCCCGAGTGTCGCGGCGATGAAGCGGCCCATGCTGGTCTTCGGCGTGATGTCGCCGTACCCGATCGATGCCGCCGTGATGATCGACCAGTACAGCCCATCCCTGTAGGAGATGGTCTGCCGCCCCGAATCGGACGGCTCCACATCCACGTTCACCGCCCTCTGGATCTCCGCCTGGATGCGGCCGTTCTCCGCGTTGATGAACAGGAGCGGGAACACCACGGTCACGAGGAGCGCCTGGAGGGCCAGGTAGGCGTACAGGATGCGCCGCCGCCGGCGCGTGCGGCGCATCTCGTACAGGTGGGCGCGGCTCCTGAGACGCATGATCTCGGGGTCCGCGAGGCTGTAGGTCGGCGCCACCTGGAGGAGCTCGAACACGTGCTCGAGGTCCCCGCGCGCCTCGAACCGCTGCAGCGCGATGCGCAGCAGACGCTCGACGTGCCGCTGCACCTGCTGCGCGCGGTCCTCCGCGTCGTACCGGAACCGGTGCAGCATCTCGAACAGCGCCAAGGCGGCGCGGGGGGCCTCCACCTCGATGCTGCCAAAGTCGGACGGCTGGACCTCCTCGGCCAGGAAGTGGCCGAAGCGCTCGCGAAGCTCGCCCTCGACGCCGGCGTCCAGATGGCGGATGAACAGATGGCGGAGCCTCCGCCGGGCCTCATCGTCCTCGGCGTCGACCGCCGCATGCGCGTCGATGATGTCGGAAAGCACGTCCGACGTCTCGTCGCTCCCGCGGGCGCTCGCCGCGCGGCTCTCGAGGTGTTCGATGTCGAGTTGTTGCGTCACGCCGCTTCCCGGGGCTCGAGCCGACCGGGGACGCTACCGGGACCGATGGGCCGGCGCCAGCGGCGGCGCGTGGCGGTTGCCATGGCTTGGGGGGACCTCGACTGTCAGCCGCATGGAATCGTACGATCCCGAACGCCGCGTCGCGTCACCCGCGCCCATGGTGGACGCCCCGTGGTCGCTTCCTCCCGTGCGGGTGGCCCGCGCGCTCGATGTCGACCCCGGACGCGGGCTCTCCGAGGCCGAGGCCGATCGACGCCGGGAGCGGGTCGGGCCGAACCGCCTGCGCGAGCACCGGCGCCGCGGCGCGTGGGCCATCCTCGTCGACCAGGTCCGCAGTCTGGTCATCGGGCTGCTCGCCCTCGCGGCCGCGGTGGCGGGCCTGTACGGCGAGTGGATCGAGGCCGGGGCGATCGCGGTCGTGCTGGCCATCAACGCAGCCATCGGGTTCGTGACCGAGCTGCGCGCGATCCGCTCGATGGAGGCCCTCCGGCGGCTCGGCCGGGTCCGCACGCGCGTGCGACGTGGGGGCGAGGAGCGCACGGTCGACGCCGAGCTCCTGGTGCCCGGGGACATCGTCCGGATGGAGGGCGGCGATGTGGTCACCGCCGACATCCGTCTGCTCGAGGCATCGAAGCTCCAGGCCGACGAGTCGACGCTCACCGGGGAGAGCCTCCCGGTCGGGAAGGACGCACACGACGTCGCGGTCGACACGCCGCTGGCCGAGCGCTCCCCCATGCTCTACAAGGGCACGGCGATCACGCGTGGCGGCGGGATCGGCGTCGTCGTCGCCACGGGCATGCGGACGGAGCTCGGCGACATCTCGCGCCTCGTGGAGGAGGCCGAGGGGGTGGCCACTCCGCTCGAGGCGCGACTGGACCGGCTCGGCCGGCGCCTGATCTTCCTCACGCTCGGCGTCGCCGCGGCCGCGGCGACGGCCGGGATCCTGGCGGGGAAGGACGCGTTTCTGATGTTCGAGACCGGGATCGCGCTGGCCGTGGCGGCGATTCCCGAGGGCCTGCCCGTGGTCGCCACCATCGCCCTCGCGCGCGGCATGCGGACCATGGCGCGGCGGAACGCGCTCATCAATCGGCTGTCCTCGGTCGAGACGCTGGGCGCGACGGACGTCATCTGCGTGGACAAGACGGGCACGCTCACCGAGAACCGGATGACCGCGGTTCGGCTCGTCACGCCCACCCGCGATGTGGAGATCACGGGAGAAGGGCTCGCGACGGAGGGCGCCTTCCGGACCGGCGGAGGGGAGGTGGATCCGGATCGGGATCCGGCGCTGCGGGCCGCGCTCGAGATCGCCGCCCTGTGCACCACCGCCGCCCTGCCGGCGCGAGGCGACCGCCGGCCCTCGGGCGACCCCATGGAGGTGGCGCTGCTGGTGGCGGCCGCCAAGGGCGGGATCCGGCGGCCCCGGCTGCTCGAAGAGCACCCCGAGACGCGCCACGTCGCGTTCGAGGTCGACACGAAGATGATGGCCACCGTCCACCGCGACGGGGACAGATACCGGATCGCGGTGAAGGGCGCGCCCGCGGCCGTGCTCGAGTCCGCGGACCGCGAGCTCGGCCCCGACGGGCCGCTCCCGCTCGACGAGGGGAGACGCCGCGAATGGCTCGCCCGGAACGAGCGCATGGCCGCCGAGGGGCTCAGGGTCCTGGCGCTGGCCAGCCGGGAGGCGGAGGATCCGGACGAGGAGCCCTTCGCGCGCCTCGTCCTCGTGGGGCTCGTCGGCTTCCGCGATCCGCCCCGGGCGGGTATCGAGCGGGCGATCGCCTCCTGCCGCCGTGCCGGTATCCGCGTCGTCATGCTGACCGGCGATCAGCCCGCCACCGCCCGCGGGATCGCGCGCGCGACCGGTCTGGTGGACCACGACGACGCGACCGTCGTCCACGGAAGGGACCTCGAGGCCGGGCTCTCGGACGAGCGGCGCGAGGAGGCCGTGATCTTCGCGCGGGTCACGCCGCGCCACAAGCTGGATCTGATCGAGGGCTACCAACGGGCCGGCCACATCGTGGCCATGACCGGCGACGGGGTGAACGACGCGCCGGCGCTCAGGAAGGCCGACATCGGGATCGCCATGGGCCGGCGGGGGACCGAGGTCGCTCAGCGGGCGGCGGACATGGTGCTCGAGGATGACTCGTTCCAGACGATCCTGGCGGCGATCGGACAGGGTCGGACCATCTTCGCGAACATCCGCCGCTTCGTGCTCTATCTGTTGTCGTGCAATCTCAGCGAGCTGATGACCGTCGGTCTCGCGTCGATCGCCAGCGCGCCCCTCCCCGTCCTTCCGCTCCAGCTCCTGTTCCTCAACTTCGTGACCGACGTGTTCCCGGCCCTCGCCCTCGGGCTGGGCGAAGGCGAGGCGTCCGTCATGGAACAACCGCCGCGCGATCCCTCCGAGCCCATCGTGACGCGGCGGCACTGGGTCGGGCTCACGCTGTACGGGCTCCTCATCACCGCCGCGGTCCTCGCTGCCCTCGCGCTGGCCCTCGCGCGCGGCATGGACCCGGAGCAGGCCGTGACCATCTCGTTCCTCACGCTCGCGTTCGCGCAGCTCTGGCACGTGTTCGACATGCGCGACTGGCGCAGCGCGCTCGTGCGGAACGAGATCACGGAGAACCCCTACGTGTGGGGAGCGCTCGCCCTGTGCACGGGGTTTCTCGCGGTGGCCGTGTACGGACCGGTCCTCCCCCGCGTGCTCGACCTCCACGATCCGGGACGCGAGGGATGGCTGATCGTGCTCGGCCTGAGCGTCGCCCCCATGCTGGTCGGACAGCTCGTGATGATCGTCGCCGGGGGCCTGCGCCGGTCCCCGTGACCCCCGTCAGCGTTCGGCCAGCGCCCGTCGAGGTCCGTCCAGCGAGCGCGCCGAGCGCCCCATGGCGCGCCACGGGTCCTCGCATCGACCCAGTCGGCTGAAGAGGTTCCGGATCGTGTACCCGCGCGGATCGAGGCCCGGATCGCCGAGCTCGTCGGGCTCGATGGGCGTCGCGACGGGAGCGCCCGGGCGGGCGCGGACGGCGTACGGCGCCACCATCGTCTGACCGTACGCGTTGCGTCCCGTGTCGAGGTAGACCCGATCGCCGCGCTTGTCCTTGCGCTGCTCGGTGGTCAGCTCGTCCGGGTACCGGGCAGCCAGATGTCGCGCCACGTCGCGGGCGAACTCGCGCGCCCGCTCGAACTCCGCATCGCGCCGGATGGGGGTGACGACGTGGATGCCGCGCGAGCCGGTGAGCTGCAGGAACACGCGCAGACCGAGGTCTCCGAGCAGCGCGGACGCCCGGCGGGCGGCCCGGCGTACCGGCTCGAAATCGCCGCCCGACGGATCGAGGTCGATGACGACGCGATCGGGCCGGCGCGGCGCGTCGCGCCGGCTGAGCCATACGTGCGGGGTGATGCACGCCTGATCGGCCAGGAACACCAGCGTGGCCGCGTTGTCGCACACCACGTAGTCGACCGTCCCGCCGGCGCTCTTCGCGAGCCGGGCGCGCTCGATCCACTCGGGAAAGTGGCGGGGGGCGTCCTTGTGGTAGAATCCCTCCTTCCCGATGCCATCGGGAAAGCGCTGCATCGTGAGGGGCCGGTGACGCAGGTAGGGGATCATGACGTCGGCCACCCGCGCGTAGTAGTCGATGAGCTCGCCCTTCGTGATCCCGGCGTCCGGGAACAGGACCTTGTCCTCGTTCGACGTGTCGACCGTGTAGGGCCCGAAGCGACGCGTGCTCACGACGCGTCCTCGCCGGTCGCGTCCTCACCGGTCGCGTCCTCGCGGATCTCCTCCAGGCTGCGGCCGCTCTTCACCGAATCGGGCTCGGTGCTGGTCGGGTTCCGCCGCGCGTCGGCCTCCTCGTCGTCCATCTTCACGAGGAGCCAGCGCTCCTCGTCGCCGGAGCCGTCCGTGCGGATGAGTGCGTATCCGCCGGTGAGCTTCTCGCCCTCCAGCCACACCGTGACGTGCCCGTCGTCGATCTGCGTCGCGATCGAGGGTGGCTCCCCTCCTTCCTCCTCCGGCTCGGCCAGGTTCCGGTAGGGTCCGGCATCCCATACCATCACCGTTCCCCCCCCGTACTCGCCCTCCGGGATGACCCCCTCGAAGTCGGCGTACTCCAGCGGGTGGTCCTCGGTGCGGATGGCGAGCCGTTTGTCGCGCGGATCGGTGGAGGGTCCGCGGGGGACGGCCCACGAGGCCAGCACGCCCTCCGTCTCGAGCCGCACGTCGTAGTGGAGCGTGCCGGCGTCGTGCTTCTGGATGACGAACCGCGATCCGCCGGACGCCGGCCCCCGCGTTTCGCCGGATGGCTCGGGCGAGCGGCGCAGGTCGCGCTTCGCGCGGGTTCTGTCCAGACGTCGTGCGCTCACGTCGCGCTCCTCGATTGCGCCATGTAAGGATCGGCCTTCGCCGTCCGTTCCGCGATGCTTGTGGGGCCGCGGGGGACCCGAGAGGTTCCGCTCGTGCGATATGCCCTCGCGACCCCGTACAGGGAGCGCGCGTGAAGCCGGACGCGACGTGAGCCCGCCACCCCCGGACGACGCCGACCCCGGCGGCTCGGAGGGGTCGGACGGGGATCTCCCCTCTCCGGTCAGCGACGAGCCCGCCCCGGATCGCGAGCTGGAACGGAGACACCGGAACCGGAAGCGGCCCGCGGCGCTCCTCACGCTGTTCGCGCTCGGGGTCGTGTACGGCGACATCGGCACGAGCCCCATCTACGCCTTCCGGGAGAGCCTGCACGGGCACCGGACGCTGCCTCCCTCCCCGGCCAACGTCCTCGGCATCCTGTCGCTCATCTTCTGGTCGCTGATCGTCATCATCTCGGTCAAGTACCTGTTCTACATCCTGCGGGCGCAGAACGAGGGCGAGGGCGGGATCCTGGCGCTGGCCGCGCTCCTCGATCCGTGGCGCACGGGACGTCGGGCGATCGCGCTCGCCGGCATGTTCGGGGCGGCCCTCCTGTACGGCGACGGGATGATCACCCCCGCGATCTCCGTGCTTAGCGCCGTGGAGGGTCTGGAGGTCGCGGCCCCCGGCATGGGGCCGTGGGTGGTTCCGATCGCGATCGTCATCCTCGTGCTGTTGTTCTCGGTCCAGCACCGGGGCACGGCACGGGTGGGGGCCGTGTTCGGCCCCGTGATGATGGTGTGGTTCCTCTCGCTATCGGCGCTCGGGATCTCGGGGATCCTGCGCGAGCCCGGCGTGCTCGCCGGGGCGAGCCCCGGGTACGCGATCCGCTTCTTCGCCGACAACGGCTTCCGGGGGTTCCTCGTGCTGGGCACGGTGTTCCTCGTCGTGACCGGGGGCGAGGCGCTGTACGCGGATCTCGGCCACTTCGGGGCGCGCCCCATCCGGCTCGGGTGGTTCGGCCTCGTGCTGCCGTCGCTGCTGCTCAACTACTTCGGGCAGGGGGCCCTCCTCCTGGATGGCGCATCCGCCGGACAGCCCTTCTACGAGCTGGCGCCGTCGTGGGGACGCTACCCGCTCGTGGGGCTCGCCACGGCCGCCACGGTGATCGCCTCGCAGGCCGTCATCTCGGGGGTGTTCTCGCTCACGCGGCAGGCGATCCAGCTCGGACAGAGTCCCCGGTTCCGCGTCGAGCAGACGTCGCGCGAGGACATCGGACAGGTCTACGTCCCGGCGATGAACTGGGTCATGATGGTCGCGACGGTGGGGCTCGTGCTCGGGTTCCGGTCGTCCGGCGGGCTCGCCGCGGCCTACGGAGTCGCCGTGAGCACCACCTTCGTCCTCACGACACTTCTCGCCTATCGCGTGTCGCGGGAACGCTGGGGCTGGAGCTTCGCCACGGCCACCCTCGTCACGGCCGGCTTCCTGATCGTGGACGTCTCCTTCCTCGGCGCCAACATGTTCAAGATCCACCAGGGGGGCTGGTTCCCCCTGCTGGTGGCATGGGCCATCTGGTTCCTCATGTCGACCTGGTCGCGCGGACGCCGGCTCATCGCGCAGCGCCTGCGGGAGGGCGTGCCGACGATGAAGGAGCTGATCGGCGACATCGCGAAGCGGGGGATCCCACGCGTGCCCGGCACGGCCGTGTTCCTGAGCCACGAGAGCGAGGGAGCCCCGCCGATCCTGCGGCACCACCTCGAGCGAAACGGGTCGCTGCACGAGACGGTCCTGCTCGTCACGGCACTCACCTCCAACCTGCCGCGCGTCCCGCTCAAGCACCGCATCGAGAGCGAGGACCTGGGAAGCGGGTTCTACCGCGTCATCGGCCACTACGGCTTCGTGCAGCGTCAGAACATCCCGTGGCTGGTCGATCGGTTCCTCGAAGGCGAGGCCACGGCGGGCGGGAGCGAGGAGACCGTCCCGTTGGACGCGGTGGGGGACATCACCTACTACGTCGGGCGGGAGCGGCCCATCCCGGTCCGGGAGCTCGGGATGAGCCGCTCGCGCGCGGCGTTGTTCACCCTCCTGTCGCGCAACTCTCCCAGACCCGATGACCTCTTCCTCCTGCCACGCGACAAGGTGGTCGAGATCGGGATGCAGGTCGAAGTATGAGTCTCGCGCGGGCCGGGGTCGTCGATGGGCCGGTGCAGGTGGCCGGGATCGATGTCAGTCGCCCCCCGATGCGCGCTCCTCCTCCCCGGTCTGGATGCCGTGCTTCTCGATCCGGTAGCGCAGGGTCTGTCTGCTGACGCCGAGCAGTCGGGCCGCGGCGCTCACGTTGCGGGCGCTGTGCTCGAGCGCCTGCCGGATGAGCATGGCCTCGATCTCGTCGAGCCCGAGGCTCCCGTCGATCGGGACCCTGATCGCGTCGACGCCGGGGCCGACCGGCGCGGTCTCGCTCGGGCCGGGCAGCCCCAGCCAGCGATCGTCCAGCGTGTCTCCCTTGGAAAGGAGGACCGAGCGCTCGAGGACGTTGCGGAGCTCGCGCACGTTGCCGGGCCACGCATAGGCCTGCAACCGTCGCCACACGGGATCCGGCACGACGGTCACGTGCGCCCCGGACCGGGCGTTGAACTCCGCCAGGAGGGCCGGGACGAGCTGCTCGAGGTCGGAGATGCGGACGCGCAGGGGCGGAAGCTCGAGCTGGAGCACGCCGAGCCGGTGGAAGAGATCCTCGCGGAACCCGCCCTCGCGCACCAGCCGAGACAGCGGACGGTTGCTGGCCGCGAACAGCTGCACATCCACGTCGGTCTCGCGCTCGGCGCCCAGCCGCCGCACGCGCCGGTCCTCGACGGCCTTGAGGAGCTTGGCCTGCAGGGCCGGATCCAGCTCGCCCACCTCGTCGAGGAACAGGGTGCCTCCCTGCGCCTGCTCGAACAGACCGCGATGACGGCCCCGGGCCCCGGTGAAGGCTCCGGCCTCGTGTCCGAACAACTCCGATTCCATCAGCTCCCGGGGAAGCGCCGCGCAGTTGACCTCGACCAGCGGCCCGTCGGCACGCTGTCCGCCGTAGTGCAGGATCCGGGCGGCGAGGCCCTTGCCCGTGCCCGTCTCGCCCTCGATGAGGAGCGTCGCGATGGGCAGCTCCACGAGCCGACGCAGCATCGCCCGCACCTCCCCCGCCTGACGGCTCTCGCCGAGGAAGACGTCTGGCGAGTAGGTCCGATTGCGACGCTCGGTCTCGTCGCGCAGCCGGCGCTGCGCCCGTGCGCTGCGGGCGGCGCCCGCGACGACGAGATCCAGTCGATCCAGCGGACAGGGCTTCTCGAGGAAGTCGAAGGCGCCCAGCCGCAGTGCGCGCACGGAGTCGGGAACCGTGCCGAACCCGGTGAGGAGGATCCACTCGGAGCGTTGGTCCCGATGCTCTTCGAGCAGGTCGAGCGCGCTCCCGTCTCCCAGGTTCATGTCCGACAGGACCACGAGGGGATCCGCGGCGCCGGCCAGCACCTCGCGGGCCTCGGCCAGCGACGTGGCGCGCTCCACGCGCCAGCGCTCGTCACGAAAGTGCCGGGCGAGCTCGCCACCCAGGAGCTCTTCGTCCTCGATGATCAGCAGAGTGTCGCGCATAGGGCTCACGAGGCGCCGCAGGGGACCCGGAGCGTCACGACCGCCCCTCCCCCCGGCGCGTTGGACAGCTCGATCGTGCCGCCCGCATCGTGGACGGTGCGGCGTACGATGGCCAGCCCGAGCCCCGTGCCGGCGCTCCGCTCGGTGGCGAACGGCCGTACGCCCTGTCCCAGCAGACGGGCCGGGAACCCCGGCCCGTCGTCGATCACCTCGAGCGTCAACCTCCCCTCCTCGACCCTACCTTCGATCCGGACCTCGCCCTCTCCATCGAGCGCCTCCATCGAGTTGAGCACCAGGTTCAGGAGGGCCTGGCGGAATCGGTCCGGCGGCAGGGTGCAGGCCGTCCCCGGCGCCACCCGGCTCTCGAGCCGTATGGCGGCCGGAGCCTGATATCGGAGGAAGCGAAGCAGGTCCGTGACCAGACCCGCGACATCGACCCGGCGCGCCTCCTCCGGCCGGTGCCGCGCATCCTCCAGATACCGCTTCAGTCGTTCGACCACCCGCTCGATCTCGTGCGCCACGAGGTCCAGCCGCTCGCGCGACTCCCCGGCCGCCTCGCGTCTCAGGTTCTCGATGGCGGTGAGCGCCCCGGCGAGCGGATTCCTCAGCTCGTGGGCGACGCCGGCGGCCGTCTCGCCGACGGCCGCCAGCCGCTCGGCGTTCGCCAGCGTCCGGTGCTGGGCGAGCAGCGCGCGGGAAGCGGCGCGCACCTCCTCCTCGAGCGTGCTCTCGCGCTCGCGGTGCAGGGCCTCGAGCTCGCCCAGCCGGCGGACGAGCGCGTTGTAGTTCTCGAACAGGGGACGCAGCTCGGGATCGACGTCGCCCGTCTCGATCTCGTGACTCTCGCCGTCCGCCAGCCCCGAGAGCAGACGCCTCAGATCCACGAGCTGCACGCTGAGCCGGCGCGGGAGGAGCCACACCGCCAGTAGCACGATCGCGGTCAGGAGGGTGAGCCCCGCGATGCCCAGGATGACCTCGTTCCGCGCATTGGAGCGGACCTGGAGCAGGAGATCGGCCTGCGCGGTGGCCTCCGCCTCCGACACCTGGGTCACGAGGTCGAGCGCCGCGCTGAGCGTCGAGCGCGGGACGAGATCGGGACCCGCGAGCAGGCTCTGGACCCGTTCGAGACGCTCGTTGGTGCGCGAGTCGAGGAACCCGTCCAGGCTGAGCGCCTGGTCCACCTGAAGGCGGATGTCCTCCACGAGGTAGGACCGCCGTGGAACGACGAGACCCACCGACGCGAGCAGAGAGCCCTGGAGCCGATGGCGCAGCTCGCGGATGCGATCCACGTCGGCCAGCCGGGTCTGGATGGCTTCGAGCCGCCGGACACTGCGCCCGTGCAGGACGGCGATGAGGACCCCGCTCCCGCCGATGAGCGAGACGGCCACGAGGAGGAGCAATACCCGCAGACGGCGCATGCCCAGCAGCCGTCCGCCCGGGGCCGCGGCGGTCACGCGGTCCCTCCTGGGCGGTTGAAATCGACCGATGGTGGCTCAAATGCGCCACCGAACCGGCGGCGGGGGCCGCGGCCAGAGTAGATGTAACTTATTGTGCCATATGTCTTTAACGTGCCGGCACCACTCCTGCCAGACTCGGGGTCACGGATACGCCGGGAACCGGTCGTCGGCTCGACAGCGGGTTCCGGCAACGCGGTAATCGAGACGCCCCGAGGGGCGTTTGCAAGACAAGGAGGATCACGATGTCCAGATGGAAGAACCGCGTCAGCGCGGTCGGGATCGCCGTCCTGGTGGCGGTAGCCGGCCTTTCGGGGCTGGCGCTGTACGCCGGCTCGCGGCCGGCGCACGCGGCGGTGGCGGCCGCTTCGACGCTCGCCGATGCGCCGGCGAGCGTGGCCACCCCCCCCACCGACCTGTCGGCCGAGGAGCTGGCGGCCGGCGTGAGCGATGCCCTCGTCACGCTGGCGGATCGCATCACGCCCGCAGTCGTACAGATCGAGGTGCAGCGCGAACGTGGCGCGGCCGGCCGGGTCCAGCTCGGCATTCCCGAGCCCTTCCGGCAGTTCTTCCGGGATCCGGGCGAGCCCCAGGGACCGAGCGGCGAGCCCGCCCCTCAGCTCGCGTCGGGGAGCGGCTTCCTCGTCTCCCCCGACGGCTACATCGTCACAAACAACCACGTCGTGGACGGAGCCGACGTGGTGCGCGTCCGCCTGCACGACCGGACGGTGCACTCGGCCGAGGTGATCGGGTCGGACCCGACCACCGACGTCGCGGTGATCAAGATCGAGGGAAGCGGACTCCCCTCGCTGACATGGGGCTCGTCCGACGAGGTCAAGGTCGGCGAGCTCGTGATGGCCGTCGGGAATCCCGGCGTGGGCGGCGGCGCCCTCGACTACACGGTCACCACCGGCATCGTGAGTGCCAAGGGCCGTCCCCTGTCGATCATCCAGCGCTCGCTGGAGAACGATCCCCAGTACGGTCCCACGCAGGCGGGCTACGCGATCGAGAACTTCATCCAGACGGATGCGGTGATCAATCCGGGCAACTCGGGGGGGCCCATGGTGGACGTGCACGGCCACGTGATCGGCGTGAACTCCGCGATCGCGAGCACCGACGGCTACTACCAGGGATACGGGTTCGCGATACCGTCCGACCTGGCCCGCAAGGTCTCGTCGGATCTGATCGCCAACGGCCACGTCACGCGTGCCTGGCTGGGCGTCTCGGTGACGGCCGTCACCCCGGAAGACGCCGAGGTGTACGGGCTTCCGCTGGTCGAGGGGGTGCTCGTGCAGAGCGTCGCGTCGACGGGCCCGGCTGCGCGCGCGGGCCTCGAGACCGAGGACGTGATCGTCGCCGTGGACGACCACCCGGTCGACCGACCCGGTGATCTGCAGCAGCTCATCGCCGAGAAGGACCACGGATCCCCGGCCCGGCTGAGAGTCTACCGGGACGGCAAGGCGCGAGACGTGACGGTCGAGCTCGGCGAGGCTCCGGTCGGCACCGCCGCGGAGTCGCCGCGGGCGACGAGCCCATCTGCCGAGAAGCGGATGGGCATCGAGGTCGCCGACCTGACGCCGGAGCTGGCACAGCGATTCGGTCTCGAGAGCGGGGGGGTCGTGGTGGTCGGCGTCGAGCCGTGGATGCAGGCGGCCGCGCGGGGCGTCCAGGTCGGGCAGAAGGTCCTCGAGCTCGACCACGAGTCGATCGGGTCGGCGCGCGAGTTCCGTTCGCGGCTGGCCCACATCGAGGATGGACAGGCCGTGTCGCTCAAGCTCGCGGACGCCGCGGGCAACCACAGGATCGTCAGCCTGCGAGTGGGACAGTAGCGCGGCTGGTGACTCCGGGTCTCGCCCGCCGAACGGTCGGCGGGGCGAGCCCGGGGGGTCGAGCGCCCGGACGACGGGCGCGATACGCGGGACGTCGTCCCGCACGAAGGAGAACGACGTGAGTACCGACTTGAGATCCATCGCGGCGATCCCCCTCCTGGGGCTCGCCTTGACGGCGCCGCTCGCGGCGCTCGACGATTCGTTGCCCGCGCGGGCGCCCACCCTACGGACGGCACCGGCGGGGAGCGTGGTTCCCGACGCGTATCACGCGGCCCTCACGCGCATGGCGGGCACGTGGGACGTGAGGATCGCGACCTGGGAGAACGCCGGGGCGAACCCGGTCCGGGGAGAGGCGGAGGCCGACATCACGCTGACCCTGGGCGAGCGGTTCCTCGAGGAGACGCTCTCGGGCAGGCTCCACGGTATCGACTTCCAGGCACACGGCCTGATCGGGTACAACGACGTCACCCATCGGGTGGAGATGGTCTGGGTCGACAACCGCTCGAACGCCATGAACAGGCTGACGGGCTCGGTCACGCTTCCGGGCGACGAGTTTCGCTTGAAGGGAAGCGGGGTCGTAGCTGGCGCCCGTCGCGCGGTCGACCTCCATCAGGACATCCGGATCATCTCCGCGGACGAGTTCGCCGTCACCCTCTACTCCCACCGGGACGGCAAGGACGTGAAGATCATGGAGCGCGTGTATTCCAGAAAGTGAACCAAGCGGGGGCCGCGGTCGGCATCACCCGGACGCCCTCCGTCCGCGCCGCCGCGGCACCCCGGCCCACCCCTCCGCATGCGAGAGCTCCACGCCCTCGGGACCTGCCGGTCCGGGAGCGTGGCGCGTTTCAGCCGCCGGGCGCCCGCCGCGATTCGTCCGGGTCCGGCCAGCGCCTCCCTAGGCATGCACACGACCCGGCCATAGGCTTCCCGCCCCATGCCGCGCCCCGGGAGGGGGACGGGGCGGCCGCCAGCACGAGGTTCGGCTCAGCCATGAAGATCGGTCTCGTAGGGTTCGCGGGGTCGGGGAAGACCACCGTGTTCAACGCAATGACGGGGCTCGACGTCCCGGTCGGATTCGGTGGCGAGGTGCGGCTCGGCACCGTGAAAGTGCCCGATGCCCGGATCGACGCGCTGAGCGAGATCTTCTCGCCCCGGAAGACCACTTACGCCGAGATCACCTTCTGCGACATCCCGGGCGAGCACGGGGCCGACAAGAAGGGTCTGTCGCCTCGCGCCCTCCAACAGATCCGCGACCAGGAAGCGTTGTGCCTGGTGATTCGCGATTTCGACAGCCCGGCG
>Ga0315553_10001456_pt1 | contig 19547 bp, 14 predicted proteins | sample SalMarSW160140MG_FD_203099 | JGI IMG/M metagenome (GOLD analysis project Ga0315553, IMG submission 203099) | Salt marsh sediment microbial communities from the Plum Island Ecosystem LTER, Massachusetts, United States - Salt Marsh Sediment SW1601-40 ... | reverse complement strand
CATCTTAAAAACTTTCTTGGTATGATTCAGCTCGGTTGTATTGTTATCCTACTTCGGAGGGTTTTGGGATGACTTCTAGTAATTATTTCCGGGCCTTCAAGTAGATATTCTTGATTCTTGGCCGGCACTGGCTCGGTGTGTGGGAATCTATAGAATAGAAAATCAATCTTCGCTGGCTATTATCGGTTGCGTGCAAATCTCTGATATAGGAGCAGAAATTTTATTGGTCTGCTTGGGGACAGGACATAATAAAGTCTAGACAATCGCTTAAATTAGCTGTTGCAACAGCGATGGTACTATCAGCGGCGCCATAGTATAGATTGAGTTGGTCGGTTTCTTTGTGGACAACAGCACCATTGGGAAATACGACGCCACTGACGTCGCCGATTCGTTCATAGTATGCACCCGGTCCTAGGACCCATTCGTCACTTCGACGCAGAACTTTCCAGGGGGCATTCAAATCCAAAAGCGCCAGACCAACACGGTATATCTGTCCTGCTGTAGTGCTGCGGACGCCGTGGTAAAATATCAGCCAGCCTTGTGGTGTTTCTATGGGCTGACAGGCGAGACCGATTCTGTGGCAGTCCCAGTAAGCCGCTCTTGTTCTGAGCAATAGTTGATGGTCACCCCAGTGCTTAAGGTCGGGTGAGAAACTCAGCCAGATATGCGCTTCACCTCGAACGATAGGACGGTGAATGAGCGCAAATCGTCCGTTAAATCTGCGGGGAAACAGGCAGGCATCTTTGTCTTCCGGTGGCAAAAGGGCGCCGAGCCGGGCAAAGGTGGTGAAGTTTTTGGTAATCGCCAGCGAAACTACCGGCCCACCTTCGCTGAAGGAAACATAGGTAACGCCGAATTGTTTTTGCTCCTCGAGCCAGACAATACGCGGGTCTTCCAAGCCCCACTTTTCCTCTAAAGAACTCTGGTCAGCCTCCAGAGTTGGCCTAGCGTCAATTTCCCAGTTTGTGAATCCGTCTGCACTGCGGGCGACGGTCAGATGCGAAAAGCCTCGCATGTCCTCGACGCGAATAAGCAGAAGTGTCTCTGTGTTTAACTTGGCAGCTGCAGGATTAAAGACTGCATTTGCCGGGTAAGGCCAATCTTCCGGCGTTATAATGGGATTGCCATTAAACTTCCTAAATAGTTCGTATGCCTTCTTACTCCGTGCAATCTCTGTCATAGTTTAGGTCCCAAAACAGCTGGTATATTATCAAACTGGAGTCAGAACACAATAATGTAAAAGTCAAAAATTCCAAGCTTCACGTTTTTGGCTTATAACACCTGATCTAAATCGGCAAGATGAGCGATTTACTGTAAATGAAAGTGTAAATTTGGCTGCGAGTATGCAAAAACTCTCTGCCTGGACAGCTAATTCCAGGTAACTGCTGCGCACCTCGTGATTTGTGGTTCGCTTTACAGTTTGCACTTCATTATGCCTTTACGAGCTGCGTTTCGTATAAACTTTGGTACAATGCACATCTCTGCAACAGTTCATCATGTTGGCCCTGAGCGATGATTCGTCCATCGTCCATTACCACTATTACGTCTGCGGTAATCACGGTGCTGAATCTGTGGGCTATGATAAAGCTGGTTCTGTCGTGCATGATTTCCTCGATGGCCTTGTGAATCTTGTTTTCACTCTCGGCATCGACCTGACTTGTTGCCTCATCAAAAATAAGGATTGATGGATTTTTCAAAATCGCTCGGGCTATGACAATCCTTTGTAATTGTCCACCACTGAGGTTGGAGCCTTGTTCGCCGATGACTGTATCATAGCCATTGGGCAGTAGCCTGATAAATTCGTGGGCAAACGAACGCTTGGCTGCGGTAGTTATTTCCTCTCTTGTTGAGCCTGGTTTACCATAGGCAATGTTGGCAGCTACAGTGTTGTTAAACGCTACCATATTTTGCGTGACCATTCCAATTTGGCTTCGCAGGCTAAACAGTGTTGTGTCCCGAATGTCCTTTCCATCTATCAGTACCTGCCCGGAGTCAGGGTCGTAAAATCTGGGTATCAAGTTCGCCAGTGTTGTTTTACCTGAGCCGTTTGGTCCTACGATAGCAACATTATGCCCTGCACTTACTGTCAGATTAACTTCCTTTAATACAGCCCTGTTCCTGCCCGGATAAGTAAAAACAATGTTTCTGAACTCGATTTTGTTCTTCAACTGCGGTAGTTCAATCGCGCCGGGCTTGTCGTGCTCAGCCGGCTTATCCATTACCGCAAAGACTCTTTCGGCAGCGGCGTTTGCCTGCTGGATTTTGTTCCAGACGTCACTTGTTTTTCTTGCTGCCTCTGCTGCTGCACCAAGTAGGATCAGCAGCGTCAAAAATTCAGGGCTGTCCATGCGACCATGCATAACCCAGTTTACACCAACCAGCAACGCAGCCGAGGCGGTAAAATTCCCAAGAATCTCGAGCACAGGGTTAGTAGCGGCATCGACTTTTGATATTCTGAGCAACTGCTTTAACAGTTTGTTGTTTATCGTCTTAAAGGTCTCTCGCTCAAAGGGTTGTTGATTATAGACTTTGACGACCTTAAGCCCCGACATTGTTTCCTGGAGCTTTGCGAGCATTTGTGAGCTGGCCATCAGAGATTTCGTTGTGGCACGTTTCATTTTTTTGCCGAACGCTGCCAGCAATGCTACTATCAGTGGCGCTGCGCAAAGGAAAATAAGCGCCAATTGCCAGTTCAAGAGCATCGCACAGCCCACCATAAACAACGCATTTAGGGGCTCGCGAAGTGCCTTACCAAGCATTACTTTGATAGTAGCGCCCATTATAGCGGTGTCATGGACAATCCTGCTGACGCTGTCACTTGGCCTCGTGTTCGCAAAGGACGCCATTGGAATGTCCATCAGATGTCCGAATACATCCTCCCGCAAATGGTTTATTGCAACCTGCACAACTTTTTCAGCCAGATAACCTTGATAGAACTTTGCCAGACAGCGAGCTACAGTAACTACACCTATCACTATTATAATTACAATTACTGCTTTTATCTTATTGTCTGCCGTTTGTTCTCTTGGTAAAAAGCTGACAGCCCATTGAGCATGTTCTATCAACGCCATTTTGCTTTTCCATTTTATTTTCTCGAAGCCGCTCCACTGTGAATTGTCCACGAGCTTATCGCGGGACGTATTCAGTTTCAATGTCTTATCAATGAAAACCTCATCCTTGCTTGGCCGTTTTAACTGGACAGTCAGTTCAGTTTTGTTGCTTGTGACCATTTCTTCAAGGAGGCGGGTAAAAGGTATTTGGGGATTTTGGTCGGAGATTAAGAGCTCACCAACGCCAACGATTCTGTCGGCCTGTTTTAAGCCTGCCTTTTCAGCCGGACTGTTCTTCTCGACATTAGTTACGAGTAGACGATATGCAATAGCCTGATTTTCTGTGCTGGTAAAATCTGAAGTTTTGGGGGCGTAAAATTCCAGGCCGTAGCGACAGTTACATGATTTCCTGTCAATCCAGCCATGCAGGCCCTCATCGCCCATCATCACCTTCAGCAGGGGTATGATTGTCATGAAGCTGAGCGATAAAAGAGCGGCAATAAGTGCTGCGCTGAAGACAACCACAATGATACGAGGCCATTGTGGCCAGATATACTTGAATACTCGCCTGAAATCCTTCATTCGACAAGTTTCTCCAAAGTATAGTAGACAGCGTTTAGTTCTGTATTCCTATACGTTGTCGGTTATTGAATCTGAACTGGGCACATTAACAAACTTAGCCCTGGAGGTCAAGGACGGAAAACATTGACGGAATATGACATTTTTGTTAATTTAACCGCTTCTTAAGGCAGCAGCTTAATGGACATTGACCGTTTAATTCTGGGCGAGTACCAAACCAACTGCTATGTTCTGCGCAATAGCGAGACGGCCGCGGACTGCCTGATTATCGATACTGGGCTGGAAGCAGGTGAACTGATTGATTTTCTCGATGAGCATAAGCTAAATCCGGTGGCAGTGGTGCTTACCCACGGCCACGCGGACCATATTACCGGTGTCGCGATATTGCGGGAAAAATTCCCCGATATAAAGGTCTATATCCATAGACTCGATGCCAAAATGCTTTCCGAACCCCAGAGCAATCTGTCAGCTTTTGCAGGTGGGTGTTTTAGTACTGAGCCGGCAGATTTTTCTTTGGAAGAATCGGATATGGTTGAGGAAGCTGGTATAAAGCTGGAGGTCCTTCATACTCCAGGTCACACGCAAGGAGGCATCTGCCTGTATTCAAAGGATGAGGGTGTTGTTTTTGTCGGGGATACACTTTTTGCGGGTTCTGTTGGCCGGACGGATTTTCCGGGTGGCAGTATGGAACAATTGGTCAAGGCCATAAGGCAAAAGCTTTTTGTCTTACCCGATGAAACGATTGTTTATCCCGGTCATGGCCTGGTAACAAAAATCGCCAACGAAAAAGCTCACAACCCGTTCCTCCAGTAAGCCAGCGTTTGGCGATTGCGTTGTCGCTGTAGCTCCCCAAGAATGTGTTTACCTAATGGCATCTTGATTCGTTGGTGTTTACACGAAGTCAGAAGTTGTTGTTAAGGTATTCAGGTTTGCCGTCGTCACTGTCGTAACTTTTTGCATCTTGGGCCTCGGCGTCGATTCTAATTCGCTCGATGCGATCGGCTTGTTTGCTGTTACTGTCAATGGTGACCAGAATTGCGTTCATTTTAACATCGCCGGTTGCTATTTCAAAAGGCACCGGCATCTGTGTTCTAAATGACTTTAAAACGCTTTCGGTCCCTCTCCCGAGCACAGAATCGTGTGCACCCGTCATGCCAATGTCAGTAATATAAGCAGTGCCTTTGGGTAAAATGCTTTCATCAGCGGTTGCAACGTGGGTATGAGTGCCGAAGCAGCAGCTGATCCGGCCGTCGAGGTGGTAACCCATCGCGACCTTCTCGCTGGTAGCTTCAGCGTGGAAGTCAACTATTATGATGTCAGCCTGTTGCTGAAGTTTCGGCAGGATTTTGTCAATAGCATTGTATGGACAGTCAGCCGGCTTCATAAAAAGACGGCCTATTAAAGCAACGACTGCTACCGTTGGTCCTTTGCTGGTTTTATAGACCGCAAAACCTCTGCCGGCCGCGTGCTCAGAGAAATTTGCCGGCCGGGCAACATTCTGGGTTGTTTCGAGGATTTGTATTATTTCTCTTTTGCGGTAGGCATGATCGCCTAATGTAATAAGGTCTACGCCGTATCGTAGTAGTTTGTCGTAGATTTTGGGAGTCAGCCCGGAACCTCCGGCGGCGTTTTCGGCGTTGGCTATCACGCAGTCGACAGAATGCTCTTCGACTAGGTGCTTAAGCGTGTCTGCAAGAATACGTCTGCCGGGCCGACCTACTATGTCACCGATACAGAGAATGTTCACTTTCATATTCGTATCGCATATATGATGTTGAGTGTTGCGTTAGTTTTTTACGTAATGTTTAATACCTATGACGCATTACAATTTTTATTATTTGGCGTATTCGATGCAGCGGACCTCACGCAGCAGCGTCACCTGGATTTCACCGGGATAGGTCATCTCTGCTTCAACCTTTAGTGCAATATCACGTGCAATTTTCATGGCTGCATCATCGTCAACTTTCGTTGCATCGACTATCACACGAATTTCACGGCCGGCTTGAATAGCATATGCGTTCTCAACACCCCTGAAGCCACCGGCGATCTCCTCAAGTTTTTCCAGTCGTTTGATGTATCTTTCAAGCGTTTCTCTCCTGGCACCGGGACGTGAGGCGCTGATTGCGTCAGCAGCGGCAACCAGCGGGGTGTAAGGATTGTCTGCCGGGACATCGCCGTGATGTCCTGCAACGACGTTTAGTACAATGGCGGATTCATTGAAACGCTTGAGATAATTTGCACCTATAGTGGGGTGGTTGCCTTCAACATCGTGGTCGATGGCCTTTCCAATGTCATGCAACAGGCCCGCACGCCTTGCTATAGAGCCGTTCAAGCCCAGCTCGTCAGCCATGGCCTGTGTAAGAAAAGCTACTTCAACGCTGTGACGAAGCACATTTTGGCCATAGCTTGTTCTAAAGCTCAGAGCTCCAAGCAGACTGAGTACTTTGTTACTCAGCCCTTTTACATTTGTCTCGACTACAGCGTCTTTACCAAGCTGCAGGAGTTTATGGTTAACATCGGTCTTGGTCTGGGCGACAAGTTCCTCGATTCGAGACGGATGTATTCGTCCATCCTGTATAAGCCGTTCCATCGAAAGGCGGGCAACCTCACGTCTGACAGGGTTAAACCCGCTGACAATTATCATCCCGGGTGTGTCATCCACGATGACGTCTACACCGGTAGATTTTTCAAACGCGCGAATATTGCGTCCCTCTCTACCGATGATTCGCCCTTTCATGTCGTCACTCGGAATATCGACCGTCGAGACAGTTACTTCACAGGTCTGCTCAGCAGCGTATCGTTGAATAGCGGTACTTATTATTTCCCGGCTCTTTTCGTCTACAGTTTCTGTGGTTTCTTCGACCTTGCGCTGAATCAAAGCTGACATCTCATGCTCGCACTCGTCCTCGAGGCGTTCTAAAAGCAGGTCTTTAGCTTCATTGATATCCATTGCAGTGATTTTAAGCAGTTGATTCTTTTGCTGGGCTATCAAAACAGAAAGCTGCTTGTCCTTGAGTTCAGTGTTGCGTAATCTTCTATCGACCTCCTGTTCCTGTTGTTTCAGGTCCTTTTCCCGCTGCTGGAGCAGCTCGGTCTGGCGTTCAAGGCCATCCTCGCGTTTACTCAGCCTCATCTCGGTTTCACGCAACTCGGCACGAACTTGATTAGTCTCAGATGTAAACTGCTCTTTTTTCTTGATGGTTTCTGAAGCAGCGTCGAGCTGAGCGGATTTGATTATGTTCTCCGCCTCCCTTTTGGCTCCGTCAATTTGTCTCTGAAGGTCCTGCTCTAATGTTTTGGCCTTTGTTTTGGAAATCATCTGATAGACAATGGCTGTAAGGCAGATTCCCAGAATAAACGCGATAAGTGTAGACAGGATTGTCGGAAGCGAAACCTGTGTTAATATGGTATCCATAGTTCCCACCTTTCCCTTGTAGTCACTGTAGTAAGTCAAAAAACACACTTAACAGAGACTGATTATGGGATTTTCGGCAAGAAAGCCCCGAAGAAATGATGGTGAATTGCGAAACCCTTTTCTAGAGTATAGAGTCAGTAACCTAAACTAAAATCGCATGTAATTGCCGTTTTCTTGGCATTGACAAGTTCATTTTTTCAAGACGATTAGCTGATTTTATGCTCAATACCGACACTCCATCGCTGATAAGTAAGCGTCTCTTTCAAACAGATTTCGTTTCACACTAAATTCACTTTTAAACGCCGCACTAATTAAGGGATCAAATTACCTTTTGAGTTCCCTGTATGTGGGTGGCGGTAAAAGTATCTTCGCAACTTAACTGTCGTTAGAGAAAGAACTTACAAGTCTTAGCTCTTTCCCTCATCCCCTTGCAAAGCAACTTCAACGTATCAAAGAAGATACGGGACAACCCACAATCTTGTTCATCGTTAGTTGCTTAATCGGCAATATGATAGGGTATTGTTATATACAGGTCAAGAAAAAACTCACAATTTAGTAGATTTGGCTCTCAAATTATTCTCGGAAATTGGTATGAGAAACCGGACTTCTGTTTGTATAATCCTGAAGGGAAATATTCATATCTCCTTTCATAAAAAGCTCTTATGGCGGAATATTCAGACAAAATCCTTCAAATTAGGAGAAAGATACAAGGGAAGTTGGAGTTGTTTTTTAGAATTATCACGAAGGGTCCGGTTGCCTGTACTTTGTCGGTTCATTCGAGGCCTTTAAAGCTGTAACGGAAGCAACTGATTTATGCTATATGCCGGACCTTACTTAGAGACTGGCAGAAATTGTCCTATGTGAAGAAACAGGCAACTTTTTGTGTTACCACATCGCAGATTATCTGCAGATTTTCTTTGTTGAACTCGTACACGTAGACGGTATCAGCATATTTGCTGGCTTCGGGCACGAGTTTTGCAAGTTGATTTGGTATCTGTGAAAGCCGTTCTCTATTTAGAATTACGTTTTTCTTTTGTGGAAAGAGAGCAACGTAAAAAATGTCACTTTCAACAAGATCCTGGAAAAAATGGGTCCCAAAGGAAAGCTCCGGCATTAGATTGCCTCCTTCATATGCGAGTTCACCTAATACCGTAATATTATTGATTTCGCGAAAGCCAACAGGAACACCAAGGCTTGGTGTCGAAGTTCCCCATCTGCCTGGCCCAAAAAGAATTGTCGACTCAGTCTGCCTGTCGTTTATTTGCCTGTTCAATTTACCTATAAGTCTGGCTATATCATATTTTTGCGTAAGTGATAATTCTATATAGGCCTTGGGTTCGACATATATGAGCTTTCTTATATTTTGAGAGATACTGCCCCCCATGAAATAGCCATCTGTCTGGAATAAAATTCGTTCTGGCTTGATATGTGAGGGCATCTTAACATTTGCTTGTATGCCCTTGGTTTGTAGGGGCCTGCACTGAAGCAGGTTTATCATAGTTTCGCCTTCATTTGTAAAGTTGGTTGTGAATTCAATGTCCACAGGATAATGATAACTCTCCTCAAGAGTGTTGAGTATCTTTTGCATGTTTTGGGCAAAAGATGTCTCGCTGAAGAGCTTTTCGAAAGTAAGAACCCAGTAATCTTGTCCCATTCTGCCCAACTCCTTGGCTCTTCTGGCTAATTGAGAATCCCTGACAGCGACCATGTCAAGTTTGATATCAACTTTCTTGCGTAACAGTTCATCAAATGACAATGTCGAAAGTTCATTCTTGTTGGTATCGAGCAAATCAACTCTGTGCTGGGAGAACTTACGGATGTCTTCCATTCCACTAAGAGGTCTAAGAAGTGGTGCATCGAGAGCGACAATACGGGGATAGTCGTCCTCAACTCGGTTAACAGCTCTGGTGCCGAGGCCGAATACCAGCCTGAGCATCCCTGCTTTAGCATCAAGCTCAGGTTTCCAAACGAATGTATTTTGTGAAATTCCGACACCGGCGAGGTCCGGAAAGAAATAACCGTTACGATACGAACCGGATACACGCTGAACGAGCAAGGCCATTTGTTCGTCTTCTTTGTCCAGCCCTCTTTGAAGTCGATATGTCAAAGCGTCCTCACCCATTGTGCTTGCATAAACTCGTCGCACTGTATCTTCAAAACGCGAGTATCGCTCTTCAGGACTTCCCTGATTGACACAGAAAAAGCTTTCGTATTTGCCCGCAAATGCATTCCCGAAAGCATCCTCCAGGAGGCTGCTTGACCGCACAATAATGGGGGACTGTCCGAAGTACTCTACCATCTCGTGAAACTGCTCCTGAATTTGGTCGGGAAACTTACCGGTTAACAGTTTTTCTCTTAGTTCGGATGCTATTTTGAAATAACCTTCTTGAGTTTTTTGTTCCACCCGCAGGTTCCACCAGCCATTCTCAACAAGGTATGTATAAAAAACATCCGAGCCAACATAGAAAGAGTCATGTGGTTCTAAGTTAAATTTCAAATCAGTAGACTTGTCTGTTGATATTATCTTATTGGCCAGCAACATCCCCACAGCCTTGCCCCCTATGAATCCTGTCCCGATCATTCGTTTTCTGATATCGAGCAGATCTTCAAGACAGAAGTACTCCTCGGCAAGCGACAGCATTCTTTCCTCGCGACCTATCATCATATTGCACAATTGTTCGAGGGTCTTCTTTTTCTCCTCAGATGAGATAGCCTCGTTTTTTGACATCTCTTCAACTCTGAGAAAGACACGATCCCAGTAATCCAGGGCCCTTTGTGCTGGTTCCAGCCCTTTTGTGGATATGTATGAAATCAATCTTGAGGCATCGACGCTTGTAGTAATGGGAACAAACTTGCCCTCTTTCTGGAAATGTGGGAGAAACATTGTGGGAGAATAGCGTTTCCACACCTTTAGTGGATGTATGTGAAAGTTTCCTTCAAAGTTGTACAAATCTAACAGAATCTGAGTTGTTTCCCGGATGCGTGCTATGGTTTTGAATGAATGGTTGTTTCGAAGCAGTGCAAAATATGCAATGGTGTCCAGCTTGGCCAGGTATGGACAGGTAATCAGGAAGAAGTTACCTATCATCAAATCCGTTGCCCAGGCACCCAAAAGATCGGAAAGGCAATCGAAAACATAATAGGCTTCTTTGCCTTCTTCTGTAATTATGTTGTGTACCTGAGATGAGAAAGTCTCGAAGCCACTGCTGGCAACCAGGTTATGAAAGGTAATATTTGGACCTGGTTCAACAAGAGGCTGGTGATTCGCAAACCTCAAATAAACAACTTTCCGGCCATCTTTCACAGCCTTGGCAACGTAAGGTGTTACAAAACTGTGGAAATCTTCAATTTGGTCAACCTGCCAAACAACATTGTCACCTTTCTGAAGACCGGTGAGTACTTCATCAAGACCTTCAAGACCTGTACTTGCCCATGCTGACATATTTTGTACCTTATTTGCTAAAAGCCCTTCGAACTTTATAGGTATCTACTATAAATCGTTAAATCCCACCATTAAGATTTGTACACTTTTAAGGAATGTTGTTTAGCACGCAGCTTCATTTCACTTGAAGAAAAGTTTCATCTTTTTGCTGGCAAGTAATTTGAAGAAGCACCGAGTACCTACGCGAAGAGATAAAAAAGTTTCAGCGCGCATTTTATCTTTTACTTCAACTTGAATACCGGTTTTCCTAAACAAGGCCGTGGTCGAGCATCGCATCGGCTACTTTTACAAAGCCAGCTATGTTTGCTCCCATTACAAGATTCCCGGGTTGACCATATTCTTCAGCAGCCTCATAACATTGTTTGTGAATGGCAATCATGATGTCGTGCAGTCGGTTGTCTACCTCTTCACGAGTCCAGGTCATCCGCTGCGAGTTCTGCGCCATTTCCAGTCCGCTTGTTGCAACTCCACCGGCATTCGCTGCCTTGCCGGGGCCGTAGAGTATCTTTTTGGCGATGAATTGTTCAATAGCTTCTGGTGTACTTGGCATATTTGCACCTTCTGCCACGAGATAGCAGCCATTGTCAAGCAGAGTCTTTGCATCCTCTTTGCTAATCTCGTTCTGAGTGGCACTGGGAAAAGCACAGTCGCATTTGATCCCCCATGGTCGCACATCTGGCTGGTATTCCGCTCCAAACTTCTCAGCGTATTCTTTAATGCGTCCGCGACGGATATTCTTTAACTCCAGCACAAATGACAGCTTCTCCTCGTCAATCCCCTTGGGATCATAGACCGTACCGTTTGAATCGGAAAGACTGACAACCTTTGCTCCGAGTTGATTAAGTTTTTCCACCGTATACTGTGCTACGTTTCCAGAACCGGAAACGGTACAGACCTTACCCTCGAAGCTCTCACCTCTTGTCTTCAACATCTCTTCAGCAAAGTATACACATCCATATCCGGTTGCTTCGGGACGAATCAGAGAACCTCCCCAATTCAATGCTTTACCTGTTAAAACGCCGGTGAATTCATTACGCAGACGTTTGTATTGACCAAACAAAAAGCCGATTTCCCTGCCACCGACGCCAATGTCACCCGCAGGTACATCTGTATCCGGTCCAATATGTCTGGATAATTCGGTCATAAAACTCTGACAGAAACGCATAACTTCATTGTCGCTTTTGCCTTTGGGGTTAAAATCTGCTCCGCCCTTGCCCCCTCCCATAGGAAGAGTCGTTAAAGAGTTCTTGAAGATTTGCTCGAATGCAAGGAATTTCAGGATACTTGCCGTGACAGTGGAGTGGAATCTTAAACCACCCTTATACGGCCCTAGTGCGCTACTGAACTCGATTCGGAATCCACGGTTGATTTGAATGTTGCCTTTATCGTCCTGCCAGGGTACCCGGAAAACCAATTGTCTCTCAGGCTCAGTCAGACGCTCAAGAATCTTGCCCTTGGTGTATTCTGGATGTTTCTTGAGTACTGGTCCTAGGCAATCAAGAACTTCTTTTACAGCTTGATGGAACTCGGCCTCTCCGGGATTATGTCCTACTACTTGTTCATAAATAGCCTGCGTAATTGTATCTGCTGCCATTGAAGGAACCTCCATTAATAATCAAAATTTTCATTGTCATCATCTGTTATAATAAGCTAAACTAATATAGAAATAACGAGGTGTAAACTTTACCGTTTTGGAGACTGTTGTACAAGGAATTAATAATTATAGAGTATATTAGGATAGCTTATAATGCATTTAGAAATGCTTAAGATATTCTGCGATTTAGCTGATATGCGAAGCTTTTCAAAAACTGCTGAAAAGAATCTTCTAAGCCAATCGGCGATCTCACAACAGCTCGCACAAATGGAAATTGCACATAAATGCCAACTAATCAACCGCAAGAAAAGACCTATTGAACTTACAAAGGCCGGCCAGCTGCTTTACCAGGCCGCCAAAGATATGCTTGACCGATATGAACAGTTAAAGAGTGAATTAAACGCATTGAAATCCTCCGCTGGCAGTAGAATAAATGTGGCTGCTATTTTCAGTATAGGTATGCATACACTGCCGGATTACATTAAGAGATTTATGGTTAGCTACCCCGGCGTTAACGTTCATGTCGAATACTTCGGCGCCGAAAGGATTTATGAGTTGGTTCTAAGCGGCGATGTTGACATCGGTCTTGTGGCTGTTCCGAAGCGAGACAAAAGACTTGAAGTCTATGATTTCGAAAATGAACCAGTGGTTTTGGCTTGCAGTCCACGACATTCGCTATCACGAGAATCCCGGATCGATATTCATAGATTGCAGTTTGAAAGGTTTATTGCCTTTGATAGAAATGTTCCGACTCGCATGTGGATAGACAGCATTTTGGAGCGTTACAATGTTGTCGTTCAGCCGGTGATGGAGTTCGATAATATAGAAACTATCAAGCGAGCGGTCGAAATAAACTCGGGAGTAAGTATGCTCCCGCAGCCTGCGATAGTCCAGGAGGTTGAAGGCGGGACAATAAAGGCGATTCCATTCTCAAATGAAAATTTTGTTAGACCCACGGGAATAATTATTCGCAAGGGTAAAATTTTCAGCCAAGCCGGCCGGTACTTTATTGAGCTGCTTCGCAAAAAGTCTGAATAGAAAATCTATGCCGATTAAAGCCGTCATATTTGACTTGGATGGTACGATAACACGACCTTACTTTGATTTTGATGCTATCCGTGAGGAAATTGGCTTAGAAAGGGATTCAGGGCCTATCTTGGAACAGATGGAGAAAATGACACCTCAGCAGAGACAACACGCAGAGCAGATTTTGCATTTTCACGAGCAGAAAGCCGTAAAAGAATCCAGGCTGAACCAGGACACCCAACAAACGCTGTCTGAACTTCGGGCAGCTGGAATTCATATCGGTGTATTGACGCGTAATAAGAGAAGCAATGCCCAGGCTATCGCACGCAAGCACAATCTGAAATTCGATGCTGTAGTTGGTAGAGAGGAAGGACCAGTTAAACCGGATGCCTTCGGCGTGTTGCGAATATGTCAGGAATTCGGTGTAAAGCCCGAAGAAACGCTTCTTGTGGGTGACTACCTTTTCGATTTACTTTGCGCGAGAGCCGCAGGTGCTGTTGCGGTGCTGCTGGCTAATCATAATCAAGCTGGTGATTTTGCCGAGCATGCTGATTTTTGTATTGAAAACATCAGCCAGATACTTGCTATTATCGAGGATAAAAAATAGCAGTTAATGTATGGAGAAAAGAAAGCACGGCTATGGATAAGAGGATAATCAGCAAAGCTGTTTTCAGTCTGATATTAATGGTGACTGTTTTTTGGCCTGTTGCATGTGCCGAGAGCATGCTGGACCGCCAGCCTGAAGAAGTTGATGTCGATCCAATTGAGACAATCCTCAAACAACTTAGGCATGAAACTGCAAAGTTAAAATCCTACCAGGCACAGGTTGAATACGTGTTCATGCAGCCGCTGCTTGAGTCAAAAAGCCTCAGAAAGGGCGTTTTGTACTATCAAAGATATAACAGCAGCTCAAGGCTGAGAATGAATTTTCAAACGCTTAAACAGGATGATGAAAGGGAACAGAAATACGCCGAACAGTTTATCTTTGATGGTGTTTGGCTTACGCGCATCGATTATCAAATCGAAACTGTTGAACGTCGTCAGTTAGTAGAGCCGAACGAGCCTATAGGCGCCTTTGAACTAGCCGGCAGAAATTTTCCTATAATCGGTTTTAGCGGGATAGAAGATTTGAACAAACAGTTTGAAATAAATCTGGTTGAGAAACTGGATAAAGAAGTCAGGTTCGTTCATATGCATTTGGAAGTAAAACCTGATTCGGTCTATAGCGATGATTATACCTCTATCGATTTTTGGATTGACAGGGAATTATACATGCCGGCGAAGATAGTTGCCGTCACAACCGAAGAGGACATTTACCAGATAGAATTGCTAAAGCCGAAGATTAACGCAAAGATAGATAAAAAAATCTTTGATTTTAAAATCCCCAAAGGATTCGATTTTGAAGAAATCCCACTCCAGAAGGAGCCAAAATAGACTGCCTCTGCAAACTCTGAGAATCTGTGGCAATCTCGTCTCCTGAATTTTCGCTTGTCTTTTGCACTGCTTTACAGTATCTTGTACACTTACGAGTTAGGTTGTGTAGTTGAGAAAAGACTAATTGGAAAAAGTATTTTTTTAGGAGTTTTGCTATGGATCAGTTACTAATTCACAAAACAAGCAGCAATTCTATCGTTCTTATTTGCCTTTTGTTGTTGGTGCAAACGTCGCTGGTCTGGGCGGCTGATGAAGTCACAGGTGATTGGGAGATCACAATGGAATTCAACGGCCGGAAGAGCTTTGCTGCGTTGTCTATTACCAGAAATCAAGATGGCACACTGGTGGGCAAGTGGGGCAGGGACGAGCTCTCTAATGTCAAATTCCAGGATGGAAAGCTCACATTTGTGCGCACAGCTGGTCCTCAGGACAGGGAGTTTACAATGGACTACGAGGGAACTCTCAAAGATGGCAAGCTAATGCTCACAATGTCGAATGACTGGGGCGATTTCCCTGCTGTCGGAACCCGGCCAAAACCCATGTGTCCTGCCCTGGGGCAATGGGATGTCAATTTTAATGTTGGTGATAGAGACATCAATGCCAGACTTATAATTTCTGAGAAGCCGGACGGCACGCTGGCAGGCAAGTGGACCGAGGAGCAGGGCGAGCATATAATCTCCGATGTCAAGTTCAAGGATGGAAAGCTCACCTTCACTCGAGACAGCAAGCTCGACGAATTTGAATTTCAAACGAAATATGAGGGCATGGTCAAAGGCAACGAGCTGACAGGAAAATTTGAGAATGAAATGGGACAGTGGCAGGTCAGTGGCAAGCGCATAGGTACAGAGCTTGTCGGAGATTGGGAACTTACGACGACCTCCGATTGGGGCACGCGTACGCTTGTAATGAGAATTTTCGGTGACCTGACCGGCAGATATGAGTTCTTTGGTGGTGAGATCCCCATGAACAGTATCAAGCTTGAAGGCAATCAGTTAACCTTTAGCCTTGAGATGGGCTTTGGGGACAATACATTCCAGCTGGATTTCAAGGGTGAGCTGGATGGCATGAACCTCAAAGGCCAGATGACTTCGGAAAGAGGCACCAGCGATGTCACTGGCAAAAAGATCATAAAGGCCCCCAAAGTTCCCAAACCTCCGGAAGCTCCTAAAGCTGCTCCAGCAAGTTCATAATACTCTGTGGCAGTTTCTGTGCGTGTGATGCTTTGGTGCTTGGTTGCGCCGTAATAACGTGTGACCTGCGTTGATTACTGATTATAGTACGCGCAACTCTATAGCCTTATTTGGGATTAGGTTTTCAGGGTATCGATGGCTTCTTTAACCGAAGCTCCTTCATGCACCATTTTGCTAAGTGCCTGAACCATTTTGGTTGGGCTTTTGTGTTGGAACGCGTTGCGTCCGATTGATACGCCGGCAGCGCCGGCTTTTAAGGCATCCTCGACCATCTTGAATATATCTTCGTCGCTGTCCATCTTCTCTCCGCCCGCAATCACAACCGGTACCGGACAACCCTGGACGACTTCTGTGAAGCTGTCGACACTGCCTGTGTAAACTACCTTTACGATGTCTGCACCTAATTCGGCACCGACCCTTGCTGCGTGCTTGACATTTTTGACGTCGAATTCGTCTTTTATCTCCAGCCCGCGCGTGTACATCATCGCAATAAGCGGCATCTGCCATTCAAGACAGCTCTCACTAATATAGCCCAACTGGCTCAGCATTTCGCTGTCCGTTTCAGCTCCGATGTTTACGTGTACCGAGACCGCATCCGCGCCAAGCTTAACTGCCTCTTCGACGGTGCAGACCAGTTGCTTTGCATTAGGATCGGGACTAATAGATGTCCCCGCTGAAAGATGGATAATCAGCCCAACATCCTTGCCTGTGCCTCTGTGTCCGGCCTGAACTATCCCCTTGTGCATCAGGATAGCGTTAGCTCCGCCGGCAACTACCTTACTGACCGTTTCGCACATATCCTCCAGACCCGCGATTGGCCCGACCGTAACGCCGTGGTCCATCGGAATTATTACCGTCTTGCGGGAATTGCGATCGATTATCCTTTCGAGTCTTATCTTTTTGCCTATCATCTCCAAATCTCCAAAAAGGGATTTTTAATAAAATCTACCCGGAATTGCTCAGAAGGCAAGGAAAAAAGTTTTATTCGCCGGTAGGGTGGCAGAAAAAAGCCCCGCTTTAAACACGGGGCTGAATATTAGTCGTGATAGGAGACTTCTACTCCTGGGGCAAACGTATTTGCTCGTAGAACTCAGCGTATTTGTCTCTATCGTCCGTTTTGCGATATGCTATCGCTGAGCGTGGATGCTCGTTCAATATGCCGGTAATCATATACGGGATTATGTAGCCCCACTCGATTTCCTTACGCATTGGTAACATGTAATCCTGTAGTATTTTTAGAATGGGGGTTAGGTTGAACTTCGGATTTTTCAGGAAACCGATTAGCAATTCGAGGCAGCAGTTACCGGGGCCTCTGCCGATGCCCTCCAGCGAGCCGTCCACGTAATTGGCATTGTGAATGATGCCCTCAATGGTGTTGGAGAACGCGAGCTGCTGGTTGTTGTGGCAATGGACCCCTATTTCTTTTCCGGGCAGGTGTTCCTGGTAAAGTTTGACCAGATAGTCTATCTGCTCGCAGTACAATGCGCCAAAACTATCGACTACATAAACAACATCAACAGGGCTTTTCGCGAGCTGATCGAGAGCTTCGACAAGTTCCGGCTCTATTTCTTTCGAGATTGCCATAACGTTACAGGTCGTTTCGTAGCCAAGGTCGTGACATCTGTTTATAAGGTCTATAGCACTGTCGATATATTTAACATACGTCGCTGCACGGATCATATCGATTGGACTCTCGTCGGCCGGGGCAAAATGCTGCTCTTTCACACGATATGAGTCCACCATTACACTGACTTTTATGTTAGACTCGATACCGTCGATGATTTCCCGTATTTTATCGTCGTCGCAGTACTTCCACGCCCCGTAATCTTCGGGCGGAAAAAGTTCCCTGCTGCTTCGATAACCGAACTCCATATAGTCGACACCACTTTTGGATAGTGCCTTGTACACCTCGCGGACGAATTCATCCGTAAAATAATGATTGTTAATAAGACCACCGTCTCTGATTGTGCAGTCCAGTACCTTAAGTTGTTCTCTGTACATATTGTCCCTTTGTCTGAAATTAAAGCTTATGCAATGTTTTTTCGACGAGGTCAGGACCGACCTCAACAGCCCATTGGCCGTCTTGGCAAAATACCTTACCTATGTCGCTAATAAGCACGAATCTTGGCCATTTATTGATGGCCTTTTTGTCTCGTTTTATCAGGTCGACTAATTCATCTTCGACCAGGTTGTACGGCAATTTCACGGGGACGCCGAGTTTTTCCAGAATTCTTCTGATTCGGTCAAGCCTTCCCGGTTGTGCCAGTCCTAATTCAGTCTCGATTAAGCCTGCTGCTATTATACCTATGGCAACAGCTTCTCCGTGAAGCAATTCAAATTCGCTTGCAGCCTCAGCCGCGTGTCCGATAGTGTGACCGTAGTTTAAGATTCTCCGTTGGTTTTGCTCATTCGGGTCGATCTCAACCACGCTGCCCTTGATTTTGCAATTGAAATGAGCTACCTTCTCGATGACGCTTGGTTCCCTCTTAATGATAGCATCAAGATTTTCTTCGAGAAAGTCAAAGTACTCACTGTCGGCAATCAGCGCATGTTTTACAGACTCAACAAGTCCGGCCTTGAATTGCCTATCGTCCAGCGTTGTTAAAGTGGCGACATCAATGTAAACAGCCGCGGGATGCCAGAATACACCAAACGCGTTTTTACTTACGCTTGAATCGACACCGGTTTTGCCGCCAACGGCGGAATCAGCCTGAGCGACCGTTGTCGTCGGTATCTGGATAACAGGGACACCTCTTTTAAAAATAGATGCCGCGAAGCCGGCGATGTCTCCGACCGTTCCGCCGCCGAGAGCAACAACAACACTGTCTCTTCCAAGATAGCCCTTTTCCATTGTCTCAATTATGCTAACTACGGTTTCTATATTTTTTGAAGTCTCTCCAGCCGGGCTGATTACGAAGGTAGGAACACTTTTTCCCCCCAGCAGTTTTGCCAGATGGCCGGCCGAAACCAGATTCTCATCGGTGACAACAAACTTACTACGCTGGCCGAAATCTGCCTCTATCTTGGACCAGAGCCCGCCAAGAATTCCTGTGCCGATTTCGACCTTGTAGCTTCTGGCCTTCACGCCCGGAATTTTAATATCATGCTTTAACATACTGATTTTAACTAATTTAATCCATCCAGAAGGTATTTGCTGACCTATCTTTTGACTGAAGTTGCGTTAGGATAGCGGGTTTGTCCTGCAAATGCAAGTCTTTAAGTCGTTTGTTTTGATAGCTTGGGCAAGCGGTACTCGGGGGCAGATTTTTTCCGGAGGGGGCATTTGGCAATGGGACTACTCGATGTTCATCAGCCAGTTATCGACAAATACGTCAAGGTCAAGCACATCAATAAAGTTATCAGCAGGGATGCTGATATCACAGTCAGGATTCCACCCGGCATCCCCAGGCTCAGTCAGCCATGCTGACGCGAGCATCACGAAGTCTGTTGCATCAACGTCACTGTCTCCATCGAAGTCACCGCAGATGACCCCCATAAAATCAATTTCCCATTTATTTCCCGATGTATTGGACTCATCGTACGACGTGCCGGTTGTCACGATCTGGTCCGTGAACAGATAACCTGTTTTTGTTACGCTTATGGTGTATGTTGATGCCGACGGGATCTTCGCCAGTGCATAGATGCCGTTTGCATTTGTTGTCGTGCTGTATGGATCGACGCTGCCTGTTGCCGTCACCGTCGCCCCGCTGATTGGGTCCCCGAGTGCGTTAGTTACCCGGCCGCTGATTATCTCACCAGTGCCATCGACAAAGATGTTATATATACATGTATCGACAATGTCGAAGTCCAGGATGGT
>Ga0315553_10001455_pt1 | contig 19548 bp, 13 predicted proteins | sample SalMarSW160140MG_FD_203099 | JGI IMG/M metagenome (GOLD analysis project Ga0315553, IMG submission 203099) | Salt marsh sediment microbial communities from the Plum Island Ecosystem LTER, Massachusetts, United States - Salt Marsh Sediment SW1601-40 ... | reverse complement strand
AGGAGACGATTTCCATCTCCTTAATGGATCCTTCCACGATAGCATTCTGCGGCAATCCAATGATGCCAAAACTCTTGAGAATCCGTCCCTTCTTGCTGTCGTCTATTTCCACCAGCTTGATGGAATGGGTCCCAATATCCAACCCTATTAGCTGATTCTTTTTGGGTGTAGGCATAGTTGAGCCCTCTTCTAATCCTGAGGGAAAATCTTGTCTTTGTCGGAGAGATGATAACCAAGAGCCAGAATAATCTTCCGCCTTGTTTCCATACGACAGCTCTTTCCCTTCTCTATCCTATCGATAGTGAGCGGTGAAACCCCCGCTTTTCTGGCCAATTCCGCCTTACTCATCAGGAGTTGTTCTCGAATCTCTTTCACAATATTATACACCGACTCGTCCTCCGCATGCGCGTGATGTTAGAACCATTTCATCTCAATTTCTAATTACTTATCATATATATATGGCTATATTTGTCAAGAAATTTCTTATAAATTAACTAAAATTTACATAATTTGTGCATATATAGTGTACAAAAATAAAAAATGACACTATATGTTGAATCTATATTTTCACCCTTTCCACATCCAGAAAGCCGCGCTCTTCCCCGGACGAGTCTCACAGAAACGGGCAGAAATCCCTTTACAAATGCCCCCATAAGAGATTAAATTCGACCGGAAATCGAGGCTGCTCCATCCAACTGAATGCAAGATCAATAAAGCAGAGAGGCAAAACCGGAGGAAATCTTGAAGGATCAAAGGTCTACGGAGACGATTAAGAAGAAAAGTGCCTGGCGGGAGTACGGAGAAGCTGCGGCTATCGCTGTTTTGTTGGCCCTGTTCATTAGAACGTTCGTTGTCCAGGCCTTTAAGATCCCCTCAGGTTCCATGGAGCCGACCCTTTTAATCGGAGACCACATCTTCGTCAACAAATTCATTTACGGAATCAAGATCCCTTTCTTGCGAAAGACACTGATCCCCATCAAAAATCCCTCACGGGGTGACATCATCGTTTTTATCTTTCCCAAGGACGAAAGCAAGGACTTCATCAAGCGTCTCATTGGCTTGCCCGGAGAAAAGATAGAAATAAAGGGCAGGGAAATCTTTATTAATGGAAAACGATTCGATGACCCGTACGGGGATTACGAGGATTCATTCGAGGATTGGAACAACCCCGGGAAAACATGCTTGTTTTGCACGGCCACTGTGCCGGAGGGTCATTATTTTGTCATGGGGGATAACCGAGATAACAGTGAGGACAGCAGATACTGGGGATTCGTCCCTGCTGATTCCATCAAGGGAAAGGCATTTATCGTATACTGGTCATGGCCACACTGGAAAAGATTCCTCCACTTGGTGGATTGATCCCAAAGGCCCCTTTCACCTAGGTTTTTTTGGACTCCTTCCCTTTCATCTTTCATGCCTTCCTCAATCCGTTCTAAGATCCGGGACAGTCCCGTGGACCTCAAAAGGCTCTTCCCGCGTTGGAGTCCCTCGGCCTTTGTCCTCTCGCCGAATTTCATGTTTATTTGATTGACATTATGAAATCATGCTGTTTATAGTAGAGGATTTGACACGTAAGATACGTGTACATGAGTAAAATTTCAATCGGAAAGGAAAAAAATGCCAACAACAATGACCATTGAAGGAAATGAGGCCGCAGCCTACGTGGCCTATGCCATGAGTGAAGTGGCCGCCATCTACCCGATCACGCCCTCAAGCAGCATGGGCGAGTACTGCGATGAATGGGCGGCCTATGGGCGAAAGAATATATTCGGCCAGACATTGCGGGTCGAGGAAATGCAATCCGAGGCAGGAGCAGCCGGCGCGGTTCATGGTGCCCTATCTGCCGGTGCGCTCTCCACCACCTTCACGGCCTCCCAAGGCCTGCTCCTCATGATTCCCAATATGTATAAGATCGCGGGGGAAATCATGCCTACTGTCTTTCATGTCTCAGCCCGAACCGTGGCCCCCCATGCCCTGTCCATCTTTGGTGACCACTCCGACATAAATGCGGTGAGACAGACCGGGTTTTCGCTCCTTGCCTCAGCATCGGTTCAAGAAGTGATGGACCTGGCCCTGGTGGCCCATCTTTCGAGTGTCCGTACAAGCCTCCCCTTTATCCACTTCTTTGACGGATTCAGGACCTCCATGGAAATACAGAAAATCCACGCCATTGAATATGAGGACATGGCAAAGCTGGTGGACTGGGAGGCCATTGAAGACTTCCGAAGCCGTTGCATGAACCCGGAATACCCCCAGCTCAGAGGGACGGCCCAAAACCCCGACATCTTCTTCCAAAACCGTGAGGCCGCAAGTCCCTTTTTTGCCAGAATCCCCTATATCGTCCAGGAGGAGATGCAAAAGGTGGGCGTCCTGGTGGGTCGGCCCTATAACCTTTTCGATTATGTGGGTCACCCTGACGCGGAGAGGGTCATCATCTCCATGGCCTCCAGCTGTGACACCATCGAGGAGACCGTCAACTACCTCAAGGGCCTGGGGCAGAGGGTTGGACTCATCAAGGTCCGCCTGTATCACCCCTTTTCAAAAAAACACTTTCTGAGTGCCCTTCCCTCCACGGTCAAGCGGATTGCCGTTCTCGACAGGCTGAAATCCCCGGGGGCCCTGGGAGAACCTCTGTATCAGGACATCTGTACACTGTTTCAGCAAGAGGGCGAACACCCCGTGCTCGTGGGCGGCCGGTACGGGCTGAGTAGTAAGAATTTTACGCCGACCATGGTCAAAGCCGTCTTTGACAACCTTCGCTCCTCTGCCCCCAAGAAGCATTTCACCGTAGGGATTGTGGACGATGTATCCCACTCCTCCCTGGATATGGCCGAAGAAATCGATACCACGCCCGAGGGGACGGTGCGATGCAAGTTCTGGGGGCTGGGTGCCGACGGGACGGTTGGAGCCAACAAAAACGCCATAAAGATTATCGGTGAGAATACGGACATGTTCGCGCAGGCCTATTTTGACTATGACGCCAAAAAATCAGGTGGCATTACCATGTCCCATCTGCGTTTTTCTCCCCATAGGATTCAGTCCTCCTATCTTCTGACCCAGTCGGACTTTGTTGCATGTCACAATCCTTCGTTCGTCAGAGAGTATGAGATCCTGGACGGCATCAAAGAGGGGGGCTCCTTTCTGCTCAATTCACCCTGGAGCCTCGGAGACATGGAGACCAAACTTCCCAACCCCATGAAGAGGACCATTGTCCACAAGAAATTGGCGTTTTACAACATTGACGCCGTGAAGATCGCCGCTGAATTGGGGCTCGGCGGACGCATCAATATGATTATGCAGGCCGCCTTCTTCCACATCGCGAATGTGATCCCGCCGGAAGAGGCCATCAAATATGTCAAAGAGGCCATCAAAAAGACCTATGGCAAGAAGGGCGACAAGGTCGTGCAGATGAATGTGGACGCCGTAGACAGGGCTGTCGGGGCGTTGAAAAAGATTAGGGTTCCAAAGGCCTGGGCCATGGCCGGCCATGAGGCCTATATGCAACAGGATGAACCGGAATTCGTGACAAAGGTCATGAGACCCATGCTGGCCCAGCAGGGAGATAAGCTCCCTGTCAGTGCCTTTAGCCCGGATGGGATCTTTCCCACAGGGACCACCAAATACGAAAAGAGGGGAGTCGCCATCAACGTTCCCCAGTGGATCCCGGAAAACTGTATTCAATGCAATCAGTGCTCCTTTGTCTGCCCCCATGCCGTGATTCGGCCGGCGTTGGCCAGGGAGGAGGACCTCAAAGGGGCCCCGAAGAGTTTTGTGACTCAAGATGCAAAGGGAAAAGAGCTGAAGGGCCTGAAGTACAGGATACAAATCAGCCCGTTAGACTGCACGGGTTGCGGGAATTGCGCGGACATTTGCCCGGCCAAGAAAAAGGCCCTGGTCATGAAGCCCCTGGCCTCTCAAACCGACACCCAGATCCCTAACCATCAGTTTTTTGCGCAACTTCCCGTCTTGGACAACATGATGCCGGTCACCTCCGTAAAGGGGAGCCAGTTTCGACAGCCCCTTTTCGAGTTCTCAGGGGCATGCGCCGGATGTGGAGAAACACCCTATATCAAAGTAATCACACAACTCTTTGGTGACCGCATGATGATTGCCAATGCCACCGGCTGTTCCTCCATTTACGGCGGCACAGCGCCCAGTTGTCCCTATACGGTCAATGAGGAAGGCCACGGTCCGGCCTGGGCAAATTCTCTTTTTGAAGACAACGCAGAGTACGGCCTTGGCATGGAGTTGGCTGTGGCCCAAAGACGCGAGAAATTGGCGGACCTCGTTCGTCAAGCCATAGATTCCGACATTTCAAAGAACCTCAAAGAGGCCATGAAGCAATGGCTGGAGGCCATGAATGACGGGGTCAAATCCAGGGAATTCGGCCGAAAACTCGAGGATGCCATTGAAGAAGAATTGATAAGCAAAGAGGATTCTGCAAGTCCCCTGCTCTATGACATTCTTGATCGTAGCGACTATCTGACCAAGAAGTCCGTTTGGATTATAGGCGGAGACGGCTGGGCCTATGACATCGGTTACGGTGGCCTGGACCACGTGGTGGCCATGGGCCATGACATCAATATCCTTGTCCTGGACACCGAAGTCTACTCCAACACGGGTGGTCAGTCCTCCAAGTCCACGCCCATGGGGGCCGTGGCCAAATTTGCGGCAGCTGGAAAAGCCACCGGGAAGAAGGATATGGGACGGATGGCCATGACCTACGGTTACGTCTATGTGGCGTCCGTAGCCATGGGGGCCAACAAAAATCAATTCATGAAGGCCCTGGTTGAAGCGGAAACATACCAAGGCCCATCCCTTATTCTCGCCTATTCACCTTGTATCAATCACGGCCTGAACATGGGCAAGAGTCAAGAGGAAGAGAAGAGGGCAGTTGAGTCCGGTTATTGGCCCCTTTACCGCTATGATCCCAGGCTCAAAGGGGAGGGCAAGAATCCTTTTGTTCTTGATTCCAAAGAACCCACGGGCAATTTCAAAGAGTTTCTCATGGGCGAAGTGCGCTATTCCAGCCTGACCAGGTCTTTTCCGGAAAACGCGGAAATACTCTTCCAAAAGGCGGAAGAGGGTATGAAGGAAAGACAGAAGATCTACAGACAAATGGCCCAATCGGAGGATTAGCACCTCGTCCGGCTGTGTCTGTCTCCTTACGAGTCCATCCATATGGATGGACTCGTATAAGAAGTCCGCTTTACCCCGTTTTTCTATTCCTGCCCCTATCCGGTGTGTGGTGGAGGTCGCGAGGATATTGATCTTTCACAAGGCTGTCACTATTGGCCGGACATGGAAAATGGCGTCGGCGTTGGAACGGACGAAACGTGGCGTTGCCTGCCTCCTTTCTCTGAGAGGCGCTTATCAAAACATGGCCTTGTTTGCCGGACTCTTTATTGGAAATCTGACTCCGGATGATTGCTGTCTTGGCTCATAGTGATCACATGCCGATCGCGGTAATCGGAACCGATCGTCATAATTGCAGATTCCGGAATCACCCCGGACCGATGCGTAAGCGGAACACATGATTCTTAGGTTTTTGAAAATGGACTCCAGACTCCTGGCATCATTGTCAAAGTGCCTGCAGTTGAGGCAGCCGATTTCGACTGGTCTGTTTTTCAATATCCACATGGCGAATACCTACAAAGAGATCCAATAGGACCTGAATACAACCGTTGATAGAAAGTATCCCAGAGGGACGTTCACCACGACTCCGGCTGTGAATACAACCAACGGTTTCCATCCGAATTGAAAGATTTCTTTGAATCGGGTGGTTAATCCGATACTGAGAAATGTGAAGATAAACGTCCATGTCCTGAGGGTCTTTACTGGGGTGATTACGAGCGGCTTTAAAGATGAATCATAGGCCTCCTGCCCCACAATCGACGATGCAATACTCATGATCACCGAGGCGAGGAAGAATCCGATCACAAATTTTGGAAATCTGGCCCAGATGACCTTGGCCTGGGCACGGTCCGCTGAATCGGCCGACTTTTTCTCCCAATAGACGACGGAGATGATGGAGAGCATAAAAGCCCATATTCCGATCCAGATATCTCTGCCAATGACTTTCATCAAGGTATAGGCATGAATGGCTGTATCGCCCCCAACCGATGCAGCGGCGGCAAAACCGGCCGCATCAGCAAATTCTGAGGTCCCGATCCACGCGCCGGCAATCCCCTCAGGCATTCCCGTAGCCTTTACAAAAAAGGTCAAAAAGAAGATCATTACCAGCGCCCACAAGGCAACAATGCAAATACCAATGGAGATATGTTCTTTTCTTGCCCTTGTGGCCGCACCGACTGCAATAGATCCTGAAACCCCGCAGACTGCCCCGCCTGCCCCAAGCACTGAGGCAAATGGTTTTTCAAGTCCGAATAGCCTGGTGCCGACCAAATAAATCGTCAAAAAAGTTCCCACTGAAACAATGGTGGCCTGAAGAAACGCAATGGGCCCGGCATAGACAATCAGGGTGAATGGCAAGGTTGCGCCCAAAAGAACAATCCCGGTCTTAATGTAATATTCTGTTCTGAGGGCCGACTCAAACCATTTTGGCATCTTAAACAGGTTCCCGATAATCAGACCTATGATCAGCGCCAAGATGGGAGGCTCAAGGTTATTGTCATGGGCGACTTCCCATTTTCCCAATATCAAAATAGCGGTGGAAGCCCCAAAAATAACAATGAAACCGGGGATATATTCCTTGATCTTGAATCCCATGATGGCCATGCTAACTGAAAATATCACGACCCATACAAGAAGTTGAAGCAGATACCATGGAATCTGGGTTGAAAAATGTTCGGTTACCGTGCTAAATGTAGTCCATTTCGGCGGAGAAACCGCCAAAGGCTTCAGCGTGCCGCCTGCGACATAGAATATCAAGGCAACCAGGACAATTCCCAGACCCAAATAAACCGCCCACCAGTCCTCAGTAACCAAGAATGGGGATCTTTCTTTGACTTCATTTGACATAGCACCCTCCTTTTTGCCGGCAGACTCAGATTGAACTATTTGAAATCGGGATATTTTCAGCGAAGTATATGAAACCACCCTCTATGAGTCAATGCCAAATAAACCAGGACACGAATACATTATCCTAGTGTCGTGTCCCAGAAGTAACTCGAATAAAAAAACCTACTGAAGAATGAACCTCTCCGCCGCAAACGGATAGGATATTCAAGAACCCTAATAAGGAGAATCCAGACTTGCCTGAGATCTATAAACCCTCGTCTGAAACCACTTTTGATTGCTTCTCTTCCGAATCTCCTATATAAATAGAGAAATTCCATATAGGTGATACGGTTTTTTGACCTATGGCGAAAAGAAAGGAAATCCCTAAAGATATCTCTCATCGGGAACTGGATGCTATTCTGAGGTTCGGGACCCTCATCAACTCATCGCTTCACATTGAGGATGTGCTTGAGCATGCCATGAAGTGGGCGCAGGAGTTTATGAACGCTGAGGCCGGCTCCGTCTATGAGCTGGATAGGCCGAAAAATGAACTCTTCATCCGCCTGGCTCGAGGTGATAAAAAGGACTCTGTAAGAGGGATTAGGGTCAAAGTCGGGGAGGGGATTGCCGGGTGGGTTGCGCAGACGGCTCGAGCCGTTGTCAGTCAGGATGTGAGCAAGGACAAACGATTTAGCTCCAAGTATGACGAGAAGACCGGCTTTAAGACAAGATCCGTCATCTGTGTCCCGCTGATATCGAGAGATGAACCCATTGGCGTCCTTCAGGTGATTAACAAGAAAGACGGGAAGCCTTTCAGCAACTCGGACTTTAAGCTTCTCAGCGGCATGGCCCAGCAGGTTGCGATTGCCATGGAGAATGCGAAGCTCTACCAGCGTCTAAAAGAGGATTTTGCCCTGACCACAAGGGAACTCAAGATGACTCAGGAAAAACTGATCCGCTCAGAACGTCTCACCGCTATAGGCCACCTGGTTCAAGGTGTTGCCCATGAGATCAGAAACCCCATTATGACTATAGGCGGTTTCGCGGAGAGGTTGAAAAAAGAATTGGGACCTGGAGATAGACTTCAAGAATATGCTGATGTCATTATGGAGGAGACCAACCGCCTCGAAAAACTGGTGGAACAGGTGGGTGAGTTCATGAATGTTCAATCAGCCTCTCTCAGTTCGGAATTGCTTCCTCCTGTGGCACGGGAGGTGATAAAAAAATTCACACCCTTGGCCAAGACACAGGGGGTGCAGATCGTTACAGAGATGGATGGGAACACCCCTCCCCTGGAAATGGACGCTCCACAGCTGATAATCGCTCTCTCCCATGTCATGGAAAACGCCCTGGAATCAATGCCTGACGGCGGTACACTGTCCCTGGAGATTCACCCATCTAACAATAACGTGCTGATCACCATCAGTGACACAGGTTTTGGTATCCGTGCGGACCAGTTGGATGCAGTCTATGACCCCTTTGTTACCTCCAAGCCCCGAGGAGCGGGGTTGGGTTTGACCATGGTCCATAGAGTCGTCATGAATCACTATGGTGAAGTCAAGATAAGCAGTCAGCTGGACAAGGGAACCATTGTGGTCATTCGATTACCCGTGCCCGACCATCAAAATGAAGGGTCTTCGCACCAAGGCCAATAAAGGAGGACGCGTTATGAAGAAGAAAAACAGGAGACCCCTTTTGCCGTGGCTATTCGTCCTTATCGGCCTGGTGGCTGCCGGCTTGGTTGTCTATTTTATCCTGGCAGAGCGCTCGCAGGAGGAGAAAAAGGTGGAGGAAGCGGGGGCACCGGATAGGAAAATCATGCCCGACCAGAAGGCAAGAGCCCCCTTGACCGATGAGGAAGAACCTGTAGGGCCCATGGAAAAGGCGTCCGTTTTGACCGAAGAGGCTATGGAAAAGGAGCCTGCCGATGTGGAAGACCGCTGCAGAGAGATCGAAGATCGCGTTCAAGATTTCTTTTCATATCTGAACAAAGAAGCCTATGTCCAAGATTTGGAAACAGATACGGATACCTATGAACGCTTCGAGACCCTGATGGAGAAACTTTCCTCTCAACCCCCCATTCCTGCCGGAGAAGGGTTGGACTCCCTGACGATGACAAAAAATGTTTATCACTTCTATCGGGTCCTGGATGAAGACGAGATCCGGTTGACTAAACAGATCCTAAAGAATGAGGCCGAATATTTAGAAATCAACCTGGATACTTTTTTTCAATGGCTCATGCCGGCAGACCCGTGTCCGGATTTGGATAAAGCCCGACCTTCTTTGGATGTCCTATATCCATATGCCGGCTTCTTCTTGAACACGATCGGTGGCAGAGCCTATCTGTTCCGAAGGTCCACACCGGTCCGACTCCTGATCAGTTACTACTCTCTTTTGATTATCCATGAGGCGGATAAAAGGGGAGATAATACATATGGAATAGACATATTCCCGGAGATCAGCCGGCTGGCCAGGGAAATCAGTGTATACCCTGATTTTCAGTTACAGAATACATATATCCAGCAATTGACGGAACTACAGGACTATTACCTTGAGAGAAGATGACCCACAGGCATCGCCTCACCACTATTTGGTCACATTTCATTTCTCTTTGTATTCAGAGGTCGTTGCGGTCTTTGATCTGTATAATCAGTGGACTCAGCGATCTTCATATTCTGCCTGCAATCTCACGAAATACCTTTTGAAGCGCATTTGCAGCGTCTCCCAGTCTTAATCTGTCCAGTTGCCGCGTCTCACCGTCTACGTAGAGCTGTTGATTGATCTCCATCTGGACGGCCATCTTTCCCCTTTCAACGAGTTCATGTCCGTAGTGAGTCGTGATGAACCCCCCGGAATATGGCTGGTTGACGGATACGGAAAATCCCGATTCGTTCAGAATCTCCTTCATCATGTGCAGGGTATTCGAAGGGCAGGTGATCTCCCCCAGGGAAGGGTCCTTTTCACCCCTGGGATTTCCGTTGTTGGCAAGGACAATATCCTTTCTCCATTTCATGGGATCGGGGGCCCCGGACGGTCCCATGGGGGCCAAAGAGTGACAATCAAAAAGGATCTTAATCTCCGGATTCTGAATCGCCTCCTGTAATCTATAATGGTAAGGCCAGTAATATACCTTGAGTCGTCTTTCTACTTCCTCATCTTCAGGAAGGCCGCCCTCTTTATAGACATTTCTTCCGTGGTAATCCTTTAAAGGAACAACCCCTCGAGGACCGCGTTCTTCGGAATCCCGATTGAGATCCACCACGAGGCGGCTCCATCTTGACCAAAGGGCCACCATAACCGGAAGAGACGTAAAGATCTCTCTTGCGCCCAAATCAGTGGCTTCCATTATGTCACGTTGGGTGAACGCGACAGTCGGACTGATCTCCTCTGGAATCTGATATGACGCATGGGGAACGGTTACCGCAAAGGGAAGTCTCATTCAAATAACCTCTTGGCAATGTATGTCCGTGGGGGCATATCATTCTTCTTTTCTAAAGATAAGATCCTTAGCAATAGACGCAATGGATACCCCTCTGAAAAGTCAGATCTGACCGAAGATTGTTCGAACCACGTTACGCCACGCTTTCAATAGACTCATCCCATCACGTATAAGCGCCTTTAACCTCTCACGAAGTAAGAAAAGGGACCGACCCATATATTCTCCTTATATAGGAAGGTCCCTTGTTTTCCAAATTTCATTGCTCACGCGGCATCATCCGCCTGAGACCCTTCAAATCAAACGTCCGGGTGATCTCAATACCCTAGAGTTCCAACCACGAATCCGAGTAAAGGGTGTGACCCAGAATCACCTTGGCCGTCTTCACATAGTCTTGCATCTCCTTGGAGAGGCCGTCCATGCCTACCTCTTCTCCGTCCATTACCTTATGGATGATCTCCACCACATCCGGCCTCTCTCCCCTGGCAATGGCAATCAGCTGGTCATCGTAGGCATCGGCTATGCAGGAATACATACCCGCTCTTTCAAGCATCACCATATAGGTCTGATTAAGGATGCCCCTGAGATGTTCAGGCGGGCCGTTGGAAATATTTGAGAGTCCGCAGGTGGATTTAATCCCGGGAAACATATCCTGGAGCATCTCTTGAAAGGCCAACAGGCTCATGAGCTGCTGTTGCTGGATGTTGACCGGTGTCACAATGCCGTCCACGAAGATGTCCTCATTGGGTATCCCCGCCTCATTGGCCGCATAGATCAGTTCTGCGGCCAGGGCGCCCCTTTCGTTCTCATCCCTGGGAAGCCCCTCCGGTCCCCACATGAGTGCGATCATCTTTGCCTGGTATTTGGCCGCAAGAGGGATCATCTTTTCATACCTCGCCGAACGGCACATGATGGAATTCATAATGGCCTTTCCCTTATGCGCGGCCAGCCCCGCTTCCATGGCCTCTATATTGGAGGTATCTAAACTAAGCGGTGGAGACTCCCCGATCTCGTTCTGAACCGTGTTGACCACAAATTCCATCAACTCCGGGCCACCCTTTCTCGCGGGTCCCAGGTTGATGTCGATCCAATCCAAGCCCTTTTCCTTCTGCCGCTTGGCCTCATCGGCAATGGGGCCGGGATCCTTCTCTTTAAACGCCTTCCCAATGACCCTGGCAATGACGTTCAAATTCTCTCCAATCAGTTTCATAGCCGTTCTCCCTTCACTGTCTACTTTGCCCTGTCTTTCAGGAACTTGGGTATCAAAGAGGCGTCCCTCGGACCAATCGCCACATCCCAGCCCGGAAGTTCCTCTTCCATTTCTCCGCTAATGGACGCCGCATATCCGGGGATAATGACGCTCTTGTGAGCAATCTTATCGGCGATACCGCACTTCTTGACAAACATGCCCACTGCATCCCCCGAAAACTTGCCTGCAGCCCAGGCGGTCATGACTGAAAGACCCTCCGTGTCCATAATCAGGAGCCAGCACGGCACCCTGCTCGCCTCGATTTCACCAGTTACAATAAAGTAGGTGAGAGAAAAATTGGTGGTAACACAGACCGGTGAATTCTCATCCGGGGCTCCGATCTCATAGATCCCCTGGGTCACCGTCATGGGGCGTTGGGGATCCGTATACAGGTTGAGCCTTTCCACCAATAAGGGAAAGAGGTTCTCCCCTTTGAAATCAGAAAGCACCACGATGCCTGCGTACTTGGCAATGAGCATGGAGGCGATCAGGGTCTCCATATCCACGTTGCTCGCCATTTCACAGGGAAACGTGATGGTGGGAAAGCCCAGGGAGCGGTTCCCTGCCTTGAGGGGCGCCCTGCGTATCACCACCTGATCCTCGAAAAGCTGCTTCATCTCCCTGGAACCTGAATCCAGCACCAGGTCCTTCAGGCCCATGCCGGTCAATTGATCAGTGAGAGCTGTGAGGGCCTCGACACCCTCGGCCTTGACCGCCAAGGGAAGTCCCTTTTCTTTGGCCAGGTTCCCCATCTCCTCCGCATTTTCGCTGGTGGCGGCATAGAGGAGGGGGTTCTTTGAAGCACTGGCCTCGGCCCCCGCCCTGAGGGTCTCCACACTATCGCTCATCAGAATCAGGCCGAACTCCGTCTCTTCCGCAATCTTTTTCGCGGCCGCTGCAAAGGCCGCCCCATCACCATTGGCATCCTTCAGGGCTACAAGTTCAGGCCTCAGGTTCAGACCCACCCTTTCATATTGAAAGGCATTCCACTCCTTCAATTTCTTGTTCAGGTCTTCCGGATTGATATCTGAGGATACCATGGCGGCAAGCCCAGTGGGGTTATAAAAGGTCTTTTCATGTCTGAACATGACCGTTTCACCACCGATCTTAAAGGCCCGCTCTCCGGCGCCAATGGCCACCTGCCTGATGGGAGGGGCAGAAGCCTCAGCCAGTTGTTCTCTTGCCTCGTCCGAAACATAGGGACAGGAGTGCAACTCCGCCTTTCCTGAGGCCAGGTTCATGGCAAAGGCGAGACAGGTGGGAATCCCGCACTCCCCGCAGTTCGTCTTGGGCAATAATTTGAAAATCTGAATTCCAGTCAATCCCATAGTAATCTCCTCATCATAACTTTACGATTTTCTGTGGCTCATCAAACGAGCCATTTCTTGATGGAAAACCCCTGAGTCTATTCCTCGACAAGGAGGTCCATCTTCAGGGCCGGATGATCTTTCTCCTGGAGAAAGGGGAGAATCTCATCTTCTGTAATCCCCACGGTCTCATCCGCAATTCTGCCGATAAGATCTGCCAGACCCAACTCGTCTCCCCGCTGGATCAGCCGTTCTTTGATCTCTTCCTTCAAGGACTTAGGCATCCAGACCATGCGAAGTAGACCGCCGTCACCGACGATGAATTTCCTTTGTGTGATATTGTACTTGGAGTGTCCCACAAACCCCGGGGTGGATTGTCCCCCCCCCATGACACCGGCAAGGGTCGTGAATTTCATCCCGCATGGAGTTTCCTTTGTGTACTCGCGGTGAACCGTCATCACCCCGTTACACGCAGGCAGGACCGCTGCAATACACTCGCAACACCCACAGGTGGTCATAGGATCGATAAGAAGGCTGTAAAAGTTATAATGGTCTATGGCCTGGCGTGACGCCTTATAAACAAAGTCGTTGACCCCTTTCCATTGGCCGAGTTTGGGATCAAGACACTCCCCCTTCTCCACAGGCTGATTGGGGCCGGTGGGGTTGATTTCATAAGAGGCCTTGCAGTCCATCCAGTTGTAGGCGCCGCAAAGTCCTGTCCTCTCGGGACTGATCATACAAACATGGTTGGGGGCGAAAGACTGGCAAAGGGTGCAGGAATAATAGGTCTCCACGCCCTCATCCGTCATGTTTTCCACGCGGTCGTCCCTCATCTTGTATTCGGCCCTGGCCCTGTCGGTCAGCTTGGCCACATCGGCTTCTTCGGTATACAGGGTCACTTTCACCTTATCCAGAATGCTGCCAAAGTCCTGATGGAGTTTGGCGTGGAGGATGGTGCCGATATCCTTCAATTTAAAGCCCTTGTCTATGGCCTGATCGCCCACCCTGATCCAGGAAATATCCCGCTGACCAATGTGCATGACGCCCTGGGCATAGTTAATCAGGTGATGAATCTGTCTCTCTAAAATAGGCTCGAAATCCGTCTGCATCTGGCGGCCGGCTACCTGCACATAGATACCTAAGGGCAGACGGTCACCCTTTTTAATATCTTTCACATCAGGTCCGATGAGATCGACCTCTCCGTCTTCGATCTCATTCATGTCGGCGATCTTGCACAGCTCAGTGCACTTGGTCTTTCCTCCACCCGTCTCCAGGTAGAGATCGTCCTTTCGAACACGCTCGCCCTCAAAGGCCGGGCCATAGGCCACCGGAATATCGATCTCCGTAATAGTCACCTTAAGACCGCGAATCTCAATGGATTTCTGAGGCATCTCATCGTGCGTTACATTGGCCACCACATGCTCATAGGTGCAAACACCCGTGGGCAAAACCTCTGGAATATCCGTATCTGCCAACGTCGGAAAACCCCAGTTGATGGCCCCGGCAGCATTGGCCGCCCATTCCGCGTTCACCTCACCCAGGGCATTGACAAAGGCAAAGATGCGATTTTTTTGGTATGCGAGCTGGCTTTTAAAATCTCCGGGTTCGATACCACCAAAAGACATCCCGGCCCGGTTGGCAAAGCCAAGGGCGAACACGGCTGCAGAGATGTCCGGGCCAAAGGGGACAAGGCGGGTATTCCATCCGATTTGCACACCCTCCTCCACCAATTGCTCCGCAAAGGTGGTCCCATTTTGGTTGGCCGCCATAAAGACATAAATGGTCTTCAACTGATATTCCTCGGCCATCTTTTTGGCTGTGGCGGTATCGGGCGCTGAACCGACAATGGCGGCAAACCCGGGAGCGGTCCCGTCCACAAACTCCACGCCCCTTTTTCTCATAATGGCATCATCGGCCGCCCCGAGCCAGATCTTCCCATTATCTACATCCGGGTCTTCCGTCTCCGGCTGATAAAAATCAGGATCCTCCACATATCGGATGGCCTCTACAATCTCTTCAGCGAAAAGGGCCGCCATGCCGGCGTCCAGCAGTCCACCCAGATAGGGGAGGTGACAATCCTTTTTTACGTGCGGGGGTAAGAGCTTACGGGCAAAATCAAGAGGTTTCTTGGCGGAATCCAGGTCCGTCACCTTGATTCCCGTAAGGGAGTAGATAATCGGCAGAAAATAGGCCGTATTGGGGAATTCCAGTTTTTGGCTCCCCCCAAAGGTCTCCAGGGCCTTTTTATAGTTCCCTTCGGCTTTAGCCACAATATTGTAGGCGCCTTGAATCGCTGCAAAGGCTACTAATTTTGACATGCTTTTTCGTCCTCCTTTCTTAAGAGGTCTGGGTTATATTTAATAAACTTCCGTTAACTGTGTTTGTGCATCCTGTTTAGACTTACAGATAATCTCTCCACCAGATCGAATTGGGTGGGCTCGGCCGCTTTCTTCTTTGAGGCCTTCTTGGCCTTGCTTGCTTCCTTCTTGGGGGCCTTCTTGGCTTTGGTCTTCTTCTTGCCTTTGGCCAAGCTCTTCTGGAGGGCCTCCAGATCCGCCTTTTCTTTGGCTTTCGCGTCCGCCTTGGCCTTGGCTTCCGCTTCTGCTTTTTCTCTGGCCTCTGTATCCGCCTTGGCCTCTGTATCCGCCTTGGCCTCCGCCTCCGCTTTCGCCTTGGCCTCCGCCTCCGGATCGGCTTTCGCCTTGGCCTCCGGATCGGCTTTCGGCTTCAACTCCACCACCTTCTCTTCCGGTTTTGGGGCGGCCTTTGGCTTCTCTTCCACTGGCTTTTCTTCCTTCTTCTCCGGCTTTGGAGCCGCTTTTCCCTCTTTCGGTTTCGCTGCCTCCTTCTTGATAGGAGCCTCTTCTTTGGCAATAGCCAGGTTCGGCTCAGGAGAAAGGGCAATTAGATCAGCCTCTTCCAAGGACATTCTCTTTAAAATCTCCTGAATATCCGTGGCCGTACCTCCATTGATCATAAGGTCAATGAATGATCGTACGAGTCTGACGCTTTCCGGGTGCCTGAGAATGACCACATCGCCACCTGCAAGGAGATAGGCTACAGCCGCCACCGACTCCATTAGGATACCCCGGCGCTCCGGATCACCGATGGTAGGGGCCTCTTCTATGGATTGCCCTGCTTCTTTGCACTTCCAGATCTCATTTCCCACATTGGATATCATGGGAATCTGAAGTTTGTCATCCTCCTGGGTCAACGCGGCCATGCGGATACGCTCCATCACAGAGTAGGAATATTCGAGACCATATCCCAGGCCCCCTGTGGTGGGGTCAATGACAATCTTTTCACTGGGAACCCCCAGATTTCCCAATAAAATATTGAGTTGTTTCGCTAAGTTGACATCAATAGGAGAAGAAGCCACAACCGTGTGGCCGTATCCTATGGCGCTGGCGCCCACACCTTTATGATTTCCTTCTTCAACCGGACCGAGAGAGAGATTCTTGCCTTGGCAGGTCTCAGAAATCTTCTTAAGAACCTCCTCGTCCTTTTGGTTGTCGGCCGTGCCCCATACGATAACGGGCACATCAACGGCTTCCACCACCTTTTGAACAGTCTCCGTCGCCTCATCCGCTCCCCGGTCCATACCATTGGGATCGGTACTCTTCATCTGGACGACGACCATGTCGGCGCCGTATTCCTCCACACACTTCTTGGCCCAGGCATCGGGAGAGGAAATCACATCCTTAAATGGCTCCACTGCGGCGGCCGGCCACTCTTCCGAAGGGTCATAATCCCATATCTCCATGGCAATCTTTGGAGTATTGGGCATCTGCCCCTCAAATAGATGAAAAGCATATGAGTCTTGTCCACCTAGCTTGACCTCGCCACTGCCTACACCTATTGTGGTCTCCCCTATCTTTCCTGAATAAGGTTGCTTGGGTATTTCAAAGGCCAATTTCATTACCTCCTTTTTCCACTGTGCTTCTTTCTTTATTTACGGTTTCTCTCAGGTTCGTGAACGCTTGTTTCTTAGACTATGTGAAAAATATAACAAAGGCAAACAAAAAAAAACCTCTTTCAGAGGATCTGCATTGGAGAATAGACAACAGAAAATGCCTTGTCAAGTAATTTCTATGAATAAAATAACAGGCTTATGTCTTTTCTTCATCCTATATATTGTGGCATTAAATCTGCTATATCATGATGTTGTTATTTGGAGGTTAGGGCTTTCTCAAAAATCTCATAGGCCGCTCTAAGGGCTCGGCTTTGCCGGTCAAGTTCCATAGTTGGCCTGCCCTGTAAATCGAAATCCCGGACAAGAGAATCCTCGGGCACCATACCGACCAACTCCAAAGGATACTGACTGACGACCTTTTCAATGATGTTCCGGTCTTCTTCTTTGGCCTGGTTAATAATCAAGAGTTTACGGCCTATATTCAATGACAGGCTCTGGGTTAATTCATTGATTCTAGCAGCGGACTTGATGCTCCTATGGGAGGAATCTGAGACCATCAGGAGGAGATCAATATTATTAGTGGTCAGCCTGCTGATGTGTTCCATTCCAGCCTCATTGTCAATGACCACAGAGGTATAATTACTAACCAATTTCTCCAGGTATCGGGTCAACAAGGTGTTGGCCGCGCAGTAGCACCCAGCTCCTTCCGGTCTTCCCATCACCACCAAATCAAAGCCCTTTGATTCAACAACCGCTTGTTCCAGTTTCATCTGCATATAGACATCTTTTGTCATACCCGCTGCGACACCCGTTTTCATCTCTTCTCTTGCCTGACCGAGGGTCTCTTCAACTTCCAGACCTAAGACCTCATTCAGATTGGCATTTGAATCCGCGTCTACACCAAGGACGGGCGTTTTTCCCTGCTCTACCAGGTACTTGATAAGTAGGCCGGCAATCGTTGTTTTACCTGTTCCGCCTTTACCGGCAAGGCCAATAGCGTATGGCATTATCTCCCCCTTTTTCAGTATATTTTAGTTGATATTCCCCTCAGATTTCTCTACAGTGAAAACGCTCTAACATATCTTAATGAATTTAGAAATTCATAGTACGCCGACCCAAGAAAGGCCGGGGATTTTTCCTCTTTAGATAGGCTCAAACCATATGGTCTATACTTAAGGCCTCTATTAAACCTCAACGGCGCTCTGCCTGGAATTCCACACAGAGTGCCCAATGTGAGGAGCTTTGGTTTTTTTCATGCGAGAAGAAATAGAAATATGGCAGCAGGTCACGAGATGTCTTGAAACGAAAGTCTCAAGATCAGACTTTAATACGTGGTTCTCCCACACGACTCTTAAAAAATGCAATCCGGACCTCGCTGTCATCGGGGTCCCTAATAAATTTGTGGCCGATTGGCTGCGTGAGAGATATCAGATTCAAATTAGAAAATCCTTTGAAACCGTTCTAAATCAGGCACCTCAACTCCTCTACAGTTACGATCATCCATCCAACTCCGTGGAGCAATCGAGTCCGATACTCACTGAAAATACCCATGAACGTTCCAAACATCACCTCGATTCATCTATGACCTTTAAAGAATTTATTGTGGGAGACTCCAATCGTTTTGCTTCTTTATCAGCCCTAGAAGTGGCTAAAAACCCCGCCGATCAATACAATCCTCTCTACATTTTCTCTAAACCAGGCCTTGGGAAGACCCATTTACTGAACGCTATAGGCCACCATGTCCTTTCCAAGAACCCCCATTGTAACGTCAGGTATATCACTTCCAATACATTTACAAGCGATTTCACCTACTCTATAAAGACAAACACCTTTGACGACTTCAAGCAGGCCTATTCCAATATAGATATCTTACTCTTTGACGACGTCCATTTACTCACTCAGCGAAGAAAAACACAAGAGAAATTTCTGATTCTATTCAACTCCCTTTATCGAAAAAAAAAGCAGATCGTCGTGACAGCTGACAGACCCCCAAACCAAATAACCAAAGCCGATCCTCGATTGATATCTAGATTGGGATCGGGTCTGATTTCGGAAATTACGACACCGGATCAAAGAATAAAGATCAAGATTATCAAGAAGAAAGGCAGAGAAGATAATATAGGTATTCCTGATGATGTCATCTTCTATCTTTCTACATTGAATAACGACATTAAAAGCTTAATCAGAAATGTTACTCGAATAAAAACCTACGCGTCCTTGAATCATAGGGACATAAACATCTCCATGGCCAAGTCATTTATCAAGGATTATCGTATGAGGCGCATAGAGATTGATGATGTCAAATCCATCACTGCAGGATACTTTAACATCCCTTTATCTGAGTTAATCTCAAATAAAAAACAAAGAATATATTCTTATCCCAGACAACTGGCTATGTATCTGTGTAGAAAATACACGGACTTGTCTTTAAAAAAAATTGGAGAAGCCTTTGGAAAGAAGGATCATTCTACTGTCCTTTATGCAGTAAAACGGATAAATAAGTATAAGGATATGAAAAAGGAAATTACTCATGATCTGAAAAAGATTGAAAATCTATTAAGTTGATATTTTTTATTGTTAGATTTTTTTGGGGTTTATGGCTTTTAGTAATCTTTTCATCAAAATTGAACAAAATGATTTACATCAGCCATTCTGACAATTGACCCAAGTTATTCATGTGAAA
>Ga0315553_10001450_pt1 | contig 19579 bp, 16 predicted proteins | sample SalMarSW160140MG_FD_203099 | JGI IMG/M metagenome (GOLD analysis project Ga0315553, IMG submission 203099) | Salt marsh sediment microbial communities from the Plum Island Ecosystem LTER, Massachusetts, United States - Salt Marsh Sediment SW1601-40 ... | reverse complement strand
ATAGGTCCCCTGCAATTAAAACGATATTCACCCTTTCATCTATTGCAGTGGCTATGATGTTCTTGAATGTAGTTCTCAACTGCTCCCGCTGGGAGTCGCTCTTGTTTCCCAGACCCAGGAACTTCGCCCCTAGGTGAATATCGGCGGTGTGCAAAATTTTGAGCATGACAAATGCCCCTTCGCCAGGAGCGTCGTTAAAATTCTTAAACCGACGTTCTCATTGAGATTGCTTCGTTCTGATCGCAATCACTTTCTTAGCCACGAATCTTGGGGAGCAGCAAAATACCTGCGATAACCGCAGTTGCTATAACGGAGACCAAATACATCCCTGCCCCTGCAGCTAGACCTATGGCGGCAGTTACCCAGATGGTGGCTGCGGTGGTTAGTCCTGCCACTTCTTCTTCACGTTGACCGCGGAGGATAACTCCAGCGCCAATGAAACCAACCCCAACCACCACCCCAGCAGCAACCCGCGAGATGTCTACCCCTTCATCACCAAACCCATATACGGACACCAGGGTGAAAAGGGCTGCCCCGGCGCTAACTAATATAAGCGTACGCATTCCCGCTGCCTTACCTGCCCGCTCTCGTTGATAGCCGATACTTGCCCCCAGGGCAACAGCCACTAAAAACCTCAATATCGCTTCTAGCCAGGGACTCAAATTCATAACCTCCGCATTTAAAAGACTTCGGATAACCTAATTTCCAAATTCAAAAAGTTTTGCCTTCGATACTATTTGCCCCCCATTTTTGCCGCCAACATACGATTCAGGGCATTCATGTATGCCTTGGCACTGGCAACAATGACATCAGTGGCAGCACCGCGCCCGGTATAGGTTACACCCTTACTTTCTATTCGTATTAAAACTTCCCCGATGGCATCAATCCCCTCGGTAATCGATTTAACGGTGAACTCCGTGAGTCTGTTAGGTATCCCAACTATGCGGTTGATAGCTTTATATACGGCATCCACAGGACCTGTGCCCAAAGCAGCATCAGCCAAACTCTGCCCCTCTGGACCGATGAGCCTGACTGTTGCCGTAGGGATACTATGGTCGCCGCAGGAAACCTCAACATGATCAAGATGGTACACCTCGGTAACAGTGCGAAGTTCTTCCGCTATCAGAGATTCAATATCTCGATCTGTGACTTCCTTTTTCTTATCTGCCAACTCTTTGAATCCCTGAAAGGCACGTTTTAAGTCTTCTTCGCTTAAAGTATAGCCAAGCTCGGATAGTCTCTCCCTGAAGGCATGTCTACCACTCACCTTACTCAATACTAAGGTGCTCGAGGGTATGCCCACTGACTTAGGGTCCATAATTTCATAAGTGATAGACTTTTTAAGCACGCCATCTTGATGAATACCTGACTGATGGCGAAAAGCGTTTGCCCCAATGATAGCTTTGTTAGGCTGGATGGAAAAACCAGTAAGCTCGCTAACTAAACGACTTGCCCGGTAAATTTGAGTCGTGTCAATACCAGTAGTTAGATTGAAGAAATCCCGGCGAGTTTTTAAAGCCATAACAATTTCCTCTAGAGAAGCATTGCCAGCTCGTTCACCGATGCCATTAATAGTACATTCAACCTGCCGCGCACCTACCCTTATTGCTTCGAGACTATTAGCCACAGCCAACCCCAGGTCATTATGACAATGCACGCTGACCACAGCCTTGTTGATGTTAGGCACCTTGTCCAATATGTCCCGGATTAAACTGCTGAATTCCTGAGGGGTAGCATAGCCCACAGTATCGGGTATGTTAACCGTGGTTGCTCCAGCGTTGATCACTGCTTCCAGAATTTGATAGATGTAAGCAGGATCAGCACGACTGGCATCCATCGGTGAGAACTCAACGTCGTCTAAATAACTCTTAGCTCGAGCTACCATTTCCTGAGACATCTTTAGAACCTCATCCCGACTCTTCCTAAGCTGGTGAGATAGGTGAATGTCTGAAGCTGAAAGAAAAACATGAATACGGGGATGCGCAGCGTCCTTAACCGCCTCCCAGGCCCTGTCTACGGCTTCAATATTGGCAAGGGTTAGAGCGCAAATTGTGGGACGCTTAAGTTCCCGGGCAATAAGGCGGACAGCTTCAAACTCTCCAACTGAGCTGGCAGGAAAGCCAGGTTCAATAACATCAACGCCAAGTCTATCCAGTTGCCTGGCTATTCCCAGCTTCTCCTGGAGGTTCAAGCTCGCTCCCGCAGCTTGCTCACCATCCCGTAAAGTAGTGTCGAAAATGATGACCTTGTCCATGACCTTCTACTTCAACAGAATGGACAATCTATATTGCTTCTTCGGCAGATTTTATCCTTATTTCTGATGCTGACTCTCCTTTCTTAAATCAAGATAACACATGAAGAATCACGTATTCTCCGAAGCCCTAGCCAAGATGTCCCTTTTCAGCTATGATACAGTAAATAACAACTGCACCAAAAAGGCTCGTTTGTGCCCACACGGCAGACAGGTGCCTGTAACGAGACAATGATGAATAGGATAAACGCCAAAGATAAATTTGTCAATGACAATCAGTTGGAGACATAATTTAGTGCTATCAATTAACTACAATGAGAGGAGCAGGACTATTCTATCCTGACAACAAACTTAAAAATGGTGTTGATAATAGATAACTATGATTCCTTTGTTTACAACCTGGCCCAATACCTGGGGGAACTGGGCTGGCAACCAGTGGTCTATCGTAATGACCAGATAACTTTAGCTCAAATCGAAGAGCTAGCGCCCAGCCATATTATTATCTCCCCCGGGCCCTGTACACCTTTAGAAGCAGGTATGTCTAACGAGACAGTGAGACATTTCGGTGGGAAAATACCCATACTGGGGGTATGTTTGGGGCATCAATGCATTGGCTACGTCTATGGGGGCAAAATTGGTCGGGCTTTGCCAGTCCATGGCAAGACCTCCATTATCCACCACGATGGCAAAACTATCTATCAGGGCTTACCCAATCCTTTTCCAGCAACACGTTACCATTCCTTAATTATCGAAACCGAGAAGCTTCCATCCTGTCTCACAATCAGTGCCAAAACTCCTGAAGGCATAATAATGGGAGTGAGACATGAAGATTATGTAGTAGAGGGAGTTCAGTTTCACCCTGAATCAATCCTCACCGAAGTAGGACACGACATTTTAACCAACTTTCTTCGTTTTACCCGGCCAGTTTGGGGTTAGGGTGAAGGTGAAATCATGGCTGAAATTATTTATCTCAACGGCCGACTCGTCCCCCGATTCGAGGCTAAGCTGTCCCCCTTCGATCACGGCTTCCTTTACGGATACGGGTTATTCGAGACCATGCGGGCTTATCAAGGGCATATCTTTCGCCTCGACTCTCATCTCACCCGCCTTCGCTGCTCTGCTGAGAGCATCGGCCTGACACATAGCATCCTGACCACAGAGGAGGGAAAGCAATCTTTGAAAGCCGCCTGCATGGCAACTCTGGAAGCTAACGAGCTCAAGGATGCCCGCATAAGGCTCACTGTTTCGGCCGGTGAAGGCGAAATGACGCCCGACCCCGGCACGTGCTCCAGCCCTACTGTCTTAATCACAGCCCAAAACATTGTCCCCTTACCACAAGAAAAATATGAATCAGGTTTTAAGGCAGTCGTGTCTTTCCTGCGCCGTAATAGCCAATCGCCCTTATCCCGACTGAAGTCAACCTGTTATATGGAAAACGTCCTTGCCCGCACGGCAGCCAGGGCTGCCGGATGCGATGAAGCTATCTTCCTCAATGAACAGGGCTACCTGGCTGAAGGCAGTAGCACCAATATCTTCCTGGTGAGCAATGGAGCACTCATTACACCGTGTTTCGAAAGTGGCGTCCTGCCTGGAATCACCAGGGACGCATTCCTGGAAATAGCCCGGACTTCGAATATCAAGGCCACGGAAAGATGGGTCGAGTTAAACGAGCTAATCGAGGCTGAAGAAGCCTTTGTCACCAATTCGATACTGGAGCTTATGCCCCTGACCTGGTTTGAGGGTAAGCCCATCGGCACAGGTAAACTCGGTCAGCTAACCAAAGAATTGCTGGCTGCTTTTAAAAAACTCGTAGACGAAGCAGTAAAATTGGGTAAGGGAAAGCCATGAATTCAAACGAAACAGGCGAACTCCTTTTCGGAACAGGCGGTGTACCTGCCAGTGCTAAACTTCGTTCCACAGAGGCTGGCATTGAGCGTATTGCCGAGCTCGGCCTCGGCTGCATGGAGGTGGAATTTGTCAAGGGGGTAAAGATGAGTCCTCAGGTTGCTGCCTCGGCGGGAGAATTAGCAGCAAGAAAGAAGGTAGTGCTCACTGCTCACGGACCTTACTTTATAAATCTGAATGCCGTCGAGCCACAAAAAGTGCATATGAGCAAAGAAAGGATACTGCAGACTGCCCGCATCGCCGCTCTTTTCGACGCCAGAAGTATCACTTTCCATGCCGCCTTTTATCTCAAAAGCACCCCCACAGAGACCTACGCCGTGGTTAAACAACATCTGCAAGAAGTGGTGAACACTCTGCAAAGAGAAGGAAACAAAGTGACCATTTCCCCTGAAGTTACCGGAAAGCCATCTCAATTCGGCACCCTGGAGGAACTACTTCAGCTCAGCAGCGAGATAGAAGGAGTTTTGCCCTGCATTGATTTTTCTCACTGGCATGCCCGGACAGGAAAGGCTAACTCCTATCAAGAATTCCTCGGCGTCTTAGACCAGGTTGAAAAGAAACTGGGCAGGCGTGGCTTGGATAATATGCACATACACCTCTCCGGGATTGCCTACGGCAAGAAGGGAGAAATCAAACACTTAATGCTCGAGGACTCGGACCTCCATTATGCCGAGCTGCTCAAAGCTTTGAAAGAACGGAAGGCAAAGGGAGTAATCATTTGCGAGAGTGTGCCCTATTTGGAAAATGATGCTCTGCTCCTCCAGCAAACCTACCGGGCCCTCCCCTAGCTAGAATTACTGAGACGCTTAGCAAAACTTGCCGAGACAGGTAATAGGGATTTGAGCAGGAATTGAGCGAAGATAGGAAGTACCTAAGGACAGGTAAGTAACATGTTGCCACAGAAATGCTAAAGCCCTCACCATCTGAAGAAGACGCCGAAGGGCAAATAGCTAAGACTGGCAGGCAACTTATTGATATTGTTAAATCTCGCTGTGGCACTATTTCAGGTACATATTCGCCTCAGGTGACGGAAAAGGCACAAGGGTAGTCTCGTTTCAAGTGGTTAACGTAGCTCCTGTCCGAAAGGTTTGTCCCATCCGTCTTGAACCTTAGTATCAAGAAATCGTTTATGCGAGCCAGGAACAAAGTCATCCAATTGTGCTGTAAGATTGTCCACTCCCAAGCCCTCTGTTAGTTTCATCTGATGAGCCATAGACCATAGGTCCAACGTCAACTTTTTCCATTCTTCATAAGTGCTTCCCACCACTCCACCGGGTAAACCAAGGAACACTGCTCTAAGCGCATATTGGATTTGCTTACGTTGCACGGGCCGCTGACTCTCTTGCATTTCCAGCGCAATTAATCGAGCCGTTAGACAAATCAACGCCCTCACTATTGGATTCTCTAGATTTATGGCTACGTTGCCGTAGGCAAAGGCTTTCTCGAATGGAGAAGGAAACCTAGCCATTCTTAGATGCGAATGCCTTATGTCAATCAGTTGGCAAAGCTTCTGTTGAACAATCTCTTCCTCCACATAAACAGCGTGTATAGGGTCTTCCGCTACCTGCTTGAGAATTCTTTCTATATCAGTCTCAGAAAGAAAACGTCTTCCCGGCGCCCAAACCTCTTGTAATAAAGGCGGGAAACCCTCCCAAGGAGGTGAGAGGAATCTTATGCCTCCGAAACGGTGCGATGTGCTCAGCGGCAATCGTACGAACTCGAGAATCCCAGAAATGACTGAACTATCGCCTACACTCCCACCCCAAGTGGCAAAATCAATAATAGAGAGGGGGCCTATCCAATGCATGAGTGGTTCTGGCGGTTGTCCGTCCTTCAGAATATCTCGTACTAAATGTGCAAGTTTCTTGGACAACGGTTCAGGACTAAGGTTTATCGCATCCTTCTTAACTTCAGCCCAACGCTTGAAAGTTAGATGCCCTCCTTGCTCCAAAAACGGTAGTGGCCAGCTATCTCGGGGGTAAATATAGCTCAACATCTCAGTTCGTACATTGTGAAATAGCATAAAGGATGCCAACTGAAACAATTGCTGAGCAAGAGGCAATCTGTAGAAGTCTTCTCCAGGGTACCTCCTCGCCAGAACTTGTCCATGTGCCTCAAAGATAGGAGTAGCCCACTCCTTACTGTCGGTAATGATCAAATTCCTCGCTAAATCAACAGCTTTTGCCCGAGATTTCGACAGATTCACCACTAACCGACAGGCTCTAGCCGGTTCTATATAACTTATTCTAGTTCTTGCAGGAAGGGCAAAAGAAGCTTTTAATAGGAGGATGCCATCCCTATAAATAGCGTTACAACTACACCGCTCATTCTCACTTTCAGAATCCACTCTATTACGGATCAGTTGTCCATTCCATCCCCACATCCAACGTGTTGATTTACCTAATAAATCTGGTTGACCAGATAATACTGTGACTTTGTGATGCCCTGGAAGTCCATCAGTAAAGTCCATGTTCTTGTCAATGGGAACGGGGTAGCTTAAAACACCCTCATAATCAGCTAGACCAAGGTCTTTTCCAATATCGAATGATTCCTCTGCAAAAACCTGAAGAGCAGTAGCTAAGTCCTCCGAAAAGACGGCTTCTTCCCATGGATAATCTAGGTTTAGCTTCACAATATCGTATGCGTTTCCAAATCGTTTTTGTACTTCTTCCACATTATGGTACGGATGTATTATGACCGTCTTATTATTGTGTTCATCAATTACTATAGGGAACTCTACAAAGCCTGCGATTCTTCGTAGGTAATTGGTGACGTGTAGCGCAGAAGATTCCCTGGGCGAACTTCCTAGATTCAACTTCATTGGGTTGACGATTAGCCTGACTGTCGTACCAACATCGATGGTATCGTCAGGAACAACTTCGATGCGAAAACGCCGATTCAAGGCTGGTATTTTTATCCTCAATGCATCAGATGGGGGAGGCAGATTCCTATCCTTCTTTGTAGTTATTTCTATACTGTCACTAACCATGAAACAAGTGAGTATGCCTATGCCGAAACGGGATATAGGGTCTATCGGTATACCCAACCGCAGGAAGTCATCGCTTTGGTAGTAACTTTTTCCGACAACGGCTAGGTAGTTTTGGGCGACATATTGATCCATACCGATTCCGTTATCTGTCCAAGTAAGGTCTATGAACCCACTCGAGTTGTATTCAACTTTGACATGTATCTCACCGAAATCATTCACGTTTCTCTTTTCTTGGGATTGAAGAATAGCCCTCCTCATACGAATAGCGTCAATACTATTCTGTAAGAGTTCCCTTAAGAACACGTATTTTTCTGCTTGATAAAGCTCTTGGCTAAGGAACTCGAGCATCCTGTCGCGGTCAAACTGGAATTGAATTGATATTGGTCTGAAATTCTCCGCTTCGACACGCCATGTAATGTGGGAAAGGTCCAAGCTATACCTTTGATCTGGCATTTCAGCCAAGAGGTCTGTACACCCCCTAAACTGTTTCTCACAATAATCCTGCAGATCCTCAAGGGCCGCGTAAACCTCATGATCATTAGTGCTACCATCCACCAGTATTTGACGCTGTCCTTTTTGATATGGAGGGAAAGTCACCTGCCTAAGAGCACGATGCTTGTTCCACTCCATCACTGATTGGGAGTCTCGTGGTGCAACAAACTTCCAAATTACGTACGGAGTTCGGTTATCGGCAAGGTCCAGGAGATCAATCAATCTCAGGTATATAGCGATAGCGCGAATATTCACAGACTCACCAAGTACAGAACCATGCATGGGATACTTAATAGGATCACGCAGAACCTCATAATCCAAACAATGGCTTTCACATATTTGAGCTAAGCGGAGAGATACACCTGTGTCTATTGTTTCAAAATGCTTCCTAATACGACGGGCGCTGCGGATTGCATGCGTTTGTCTAACATATTCTCGCCAGATTGAAATAGGAATTTGGTCAGCAGGAGACTTACCATTAATCGTGTAGCCATGTTCACGAGCGAATTTATGAAATCCTCGTCGCTCTTCCTGTTCAAGTGTGGTCTCATTTTCCTTTGACGGCTGCCCCCCGATAATATTCAGTTTTTCTGAAGTGCTTACCGCCATACCCCAATCATGACCATAGAGAGCGCAGGCTAGAAGAAATAGCTCAGTGGCATTCAGCTCTTGGAGTAGTCTTTTTCCAAGAAGCTTACTGGTTAAATGAAATAGTGGCTTTAAGTGATACTGTTCATCATGAGGAGTATATTCAGGAAAGAGTAATCTTATGTCATTGATGTCTTGCTTAACCCTTTGGCGAAAATGCTCCAGTTCTGATATATAATTGAAGTCGCTGTCCGTCCTCTCCCTAGCTTTCCTGATTAGTACATCTACAAGTGTACACTTCGGGAGTGATTTGATGATATCTGTATCTTCTATGTTCATTGTCTCTAATTTAGAGAAACGGCCTATGCCTGTCAAGAGTCGAAGATACCGTCAAACAGGTGGTGGGCAATCTACTGAATTCAGCTGGGTCTAACGCCGTTGCACTAAATGATGTTTTATTGGAGGTGGCGAGTTGAATAAAACCACAAACGTACAATATCATTCCCCGTCTCACGCTTGGTGAGAGACCAGCGTATGGGATGTTAAGCCCGATTCAGAAGGCTTTGACCTGGTATTTGGCTTTGCCTTCTTCATAGAGGTCGCCGCCGTGTATGTCGTTTACTACCGTAACGGGGAAGTCTTCCACCTCCAGACGGCGAAGGGCTTCAGCACCGAGCTCTTCGTAGGCTACCACCTCGGCCTTCTTGATGCTCTTAGAAATTATGGCGCCGGCACCGCCTATGGCGCCTAAATATACCGCCTTATACTTTACCATGGCATCCTTCACCGCTTGGGACCGCAAGCCCTTGCCAATCATCCCCTTCAGCCCCTCGGCTATCAAGCGGGGTGAGTAGGCATCCATTCTGCCACTGGTAGTAGGGCCAGCAGACCCAATCGGCCTTCCCGGCCTGGCCGGAGAGGGCCCCATGAAGTATATCGTCTGCCCTTTGATATCGAATGGCAGTGGCTTTCCCTGGTCGAGAGCCTCGACCAGGCGCTTATGAGCGGCATCACGACCAACATACATAACGCCGGTGAGCAAAAGATTGTCCCCGGCTTTGAGGTCTTTCAAGATTTCGTCAGTTAACGGAAGCGTAATTTTTTTAGACATAGCTCTCACCTCTCTTGCTAGAGCACGAGGCCAAAGCCTCGCACTACATTTACCTCAAGGTCCCCAGGTAGCTTACGGTAAGCTGTTTTTCCTTTACCTCGGGCGTTGTATAGTCGGGCAGGAGCATCGGGGCTACCCTATCGGTTATAATCCCGGTCTCCTTGAGCTCTTTATGATAGCTCTTTACATGCTTCAAGGTCCGCTTTCCCTCTTTGGCTTTCTCACTGGCGAATATAGCAGCATTTTTGCCGGCAATCCTGCCGAATACCACAATATCCATGAGCGAGTTGCCCATCAGCCTGTTTTCTCCGTGCAACCCCCCGGTTACTTCCCCGGCAACATAAAGCCCGGGCACAGCAGTTTCGCACTCGGCATTATCCTTAAGCCCCCCATTTTGATAATGGAGCGTGGGATAGACGAGCATGGGTGCCTTGGATATATCAATTCCCAGGCGGTCGTATACCTTCCATTTGCCCACAAAAGCAGTCCGCACCCTCCCCTCACCGTGGAGGATGTCAAGCATGGGGGAATCGAGCCATATTCCTACTTTCCCGGTAGGAGTGGGAACACCGTTACCATCCAGGCATTCCTTGATAAAGCGGGCCGCTTCCACGTCCCGAGGCTCGCGCTCATTGACAAATTTCTCCCCGTTGACATTTAAAATGTCTGCCCCCTCCGACCGGAACCTCTCGGTAATAAGCCATCCCTCTACTTGCTCCGGGAAAATGACGCCTGTGGGGTGATATTGAACGGTGTGCAGGAAAGCCAGAGGTACACCTGCCCTGTAGCCTAAAACAATACCATCGGCGGTGGCACCGTAATGATTGGTGGTTATAAACCCCTGAATATGGAGCCTTCCGGCACCACCTGTGGCTAAAACCACTGCCTTGGCTTTGACAACAATATACTCCTCAGTCTCCATGTTATAGAGCAAAGCTCCAGCACACTGCCCGTGTTCGTTCAAGATAAGCTCTACTGCCGGGGAAAACTCCAGAACCTTGATATCAGCCCGGTTACGAGCTTCATCGCGCACGGTACGCATGATCTCCAGTCCGCTTAGGTCGGCGCAGTAGTGCATCCTTTTGCGGCAGGTCCCCCCACCATGCATAGCATCCAGCCGGCCATCAGGAAACTTGGAGAACATAACTCCCAGGCTTTCCAACCATCGGAGGGCATCAGGAGCTTGCTTCACAAAAGCAGCCACAATGTCAGGGTCATTTTTGAAATGTCCTCCCCCCATCACATCCAGGTAGTGATAGTAAGGAGAATCCTTCTCCCCTTTTGAGGCAGCCTGAATCCCACCTTCAGCCATCATAGTATTAGCATCGCCATGCCGAAGCTTGGTAGCCATAATAACCTGGGCACCATTTTCCTCGGCAATAAGGGCGGCAATAGTGGCAGCCCCTCCACCGCCAATAACCAGGACATCGGTCTCATAGTCAACCCTGGACAGGTCTACTTTGTCGGGGTCAACTCTGCTCTTAGCCTCCAGCAGGTCGACAAACTCGTGGGCTATCCTATAACCCTTGCTCGGCCCAATCTTTATCTCCCTCCTCCCTTCATCCTTATAGTCAGGGTGATACTTCAACATCTCCTGCCTTTCCTGCAAGGACATGAAGGGAAATTCCTCCCCCTTCCTCCTTTTCTCGACGCGGGCAGGTCTGGTCCCTTCTACCTTCTTGATATAGGGCTCGAGGAAATCGGGATATCCTAAGTAACTCATCTCGCCTCCTACAGGTATCTTGTATCTTTTGGTTTCCAATCCTCTCCGGCCGTCATCGGCTCCGCCTCCCGTTCCTGATACAGCTTTTTCAGTTCATCCTCCTTCACCTGCTTCAACTCGTCCAGAAACTGGTCATACCTTCCTTCGTTGACTGCTTTTACCATCCCGGCTAAGTGTTCTGCCCGGGGGACAATCCTGGCCCCATAAATTCTGCGCGCGAGCTGGAACATATGATACTGAGCTAATTCTCCAAAGCAGCGACTGGTGCACAGCCCGCATTGAATGCAATCGAAGCTCAGCCGGGCAGCCTCGGAGATATTCCCCTGCTTCAAAGCTGAGATGGCGTCCATTACCTCTATGCCCTGCGGGCAAGCCTTCGTGCAGGCATTGCAGGCAACACAGCGGAATAGCTCAGGATAGAGTTTGAAGACCTCTTCGGGGGCGGAAGTCAGTCCGACAAAGTCATAGAGGGCACGATTGGCAGGGAAAAAGGGAATCTGGGCTATGTACATATCCGGTTCGATTGTCTTCTGGCACGCAAGGGCCACCTGTAATTTATAATCTCCGGGCTTACGATAGACCGTACCGCAGGCGCCGCAGGTGCCTCCCCGACATCCACAACCCCGAATGAGTACGTAGCCGGCATATTCCATGGCTTTCATAATGGTAAGTCCTTCGGGGACTTCATAGCGCTTGCCCATGATATATATCGGGATCAGCTTGGCCGCTATCTTTTTTTCTTCCTTGACCGCTGTCGCTGCTGGTTCTTTCGCTCTGTGTTTGACTGCTGCCGCTGCTGATTTTTTCTTTGTCTGTTTGGCACTCATTGTTAACCCCCAATCGGTTGAACGCTTCTACTTTGAGAAAGCAGGTTCCTTTCCTTCAGAAGCGATTCCGGGCTGCCGTGATTCAACTCGAAGTGACATACCTGAGGATCGAGCCCTAAAGCAAGAGCTAAAAGCTGCGTGAAATAGAAGAGCGGCATTTCCCTGAGTCCGCTCTGTTTCTTCATCAATTCTTTCTGCCCCCGGCCCAGATTATAATCACATAAAGGACAGGTGAGGACCAGGGCTTCTGCCCCATGCCTCAATGCCGAGTTTAAGATAGGCCGCGCATATTCAGAAATATCATCGGGACTGCTTACTATTTGATAAGAACCGCAGCACCTTGTGGACTCGGGGAAATCTACGGGACTGGCCCCCAGAGCTTTGAGGAACTCCCGTAAGATGGTAGGGTCCTCCACACTATCTATAGCTACCTCCCGGGGGCGAAGCAGAGTGCAGCCATAATATGGAGCTGCTTTCAATTCCCGGAGAGGGAGCTTTACTTTTTGCGAAAGAGCCTCCCATCCTATTTCATCTCTCAATACCTCTAAAAGATGAACTACTTTTACCTCACCACTATAATCTATCTCTTCATTCATAAAGCTATTAAGCGTATCCCTTTTTTCCGCATTATCCTTCATTAAGAGATTTGCCCTCTTTAGAGTGTTAAAGCAGAAAGCACATAACGTAACCAGCTCATTCTTCCCCTGTTCCTTCGCCCGGATGAGGTTGCGGACAGGCGCTACCTGATGGATTAAATCATCATCAGCTAAAGAATAAACTGCGCCACAGCAGTTCCACCTGGGAATCTCATCCAGCTTAAACCCCAAAGCTTCCATCGAAGCCACAGCCGGCTCCTCCAGATTCCTGGCCTTGGTTTTCAATGTACAGCCGGGATAATAAGCCAGGCTCATTTTTATTTCTTTAGCCGGTAAACTTCCTCAAGCCGCTGACCATAGCTATCTGAGGAAGTTCGCGGCGGTCTTCTGGTGAGATATCCTCTGGGTGTATTTGGTCAATATTTTTCCTCAGGGTGAGAAGCCTTATCGCCTCCATCACCTTGGAGAGGTCGAATCCTCGGGGGCAATTGACAGTGCAGGCAAGACAGGAGGCACAGGTCCAGACAGTCTTGGAACCGGCGATTTCCTCTTCCAATCCTAATCGCGCCAGCTCGATAATCCGGCGAGGGGAAATGTCCATATTGGCAGCAGCGGGGCAAACTCCGGAACACATACCGCACTGGTAACATGACTGAAGGTTTTGTCCGCTGAGCTCCTTGACCTTCTTTACAAACTCGCGGCGTAACCTTTTGGGCGAAACGGTTACAGACATATTCTTACCAATCTTTCAATTGCCTTACGGAATTGCCTCTTCGTGGCGGGCACACCAGCACTGCATATTGACTGCTACAGGCATGCTGGCAATGTGGCAGGGGAATGTTTCCACATGGACCGCCAAGGCGGTCACTGTGCCACCATAGCCCATAGCACCGATGCCCAGATTATTGACCTTTTCCAGAATTTCCTTTTCCAAAGCGGCAACCTCGGGGTCAGGACTGGACTCGCCGACTTTGCGCAGCAGGGCCTTCTTGGCTATAAACATGGTCTTGTCCGTCGTCCCACCTATTCCGACGCCGATGATAACCGGCGGACAGGGATTGCTGCCGACCTGGCTAACCAAGTCGACGACAAAATCTATCACCCCCTGACGTCCCTGAGACGGAGATAGAGCAGTCAGACGAGAACAATTTTCCGAGCCACCGCCCTTGGGTAGGACGCTGATTTTCAGCCTGTCTCCAGGGACTATATCGGTATGAATCATAGCCGGTGTGTTATCCTTGGTGTTTACCCTGGCAAAACAGGGCCCGTTTACTATGGATTTACGTAAATAACCTTTATCGTACCCCTGGCGCACTCCTTCATTGATTGCCGTGTAAAGGTCACCGCCAGTTACGTGCACTTCCTGGCCCAGCTCCAGCATGACCACAGCAGCACCGGTGTCCTGACAAAGAGGAATTTGTTCCCCACCGGCGATGTTTGCATTCTCCAGAATTCTATCCAGCACGTCACGGCAAACAGGAGATTTCTCTTTTTCTTTTGCCTGCTTCAAGGCAGTTATGACATCCGGGGGCAAATAATGGCAGGAATGCTCAAATAAACGGGCTACGGTGTTCGTTACATCACTGGTCTTGATTTCCCTCATCTTTTTTGCCTCGTTTCATTGCGCGCGAGTCGTAGCAATCTCCGGGATTGCTTCGTCGCTACGCTCCTCGCAATGACAATGCCTTTCTAGCCCCAATACCTTTGACGCAGTGAGGCTAGCATCAATCAGGAACAGGATTTTTGCCTTTTCTCCCTTCTTGTCAACTGCTTTTTCAGGGTCTCGTGAATCTCGCGAAAAGGAGAGGACTATCGGGAATCTTTACATTAACTTTATCATCTCCGGCGAAAAAATTGAAGGTTCTAACTCTTGCTCTTTTACGGAGATTGCTTTTTCTCTAGCTTCCCTTCAGCTTGCCAGCTTTAACCTGAGCGATAAGTTCATCCTCCTGTTTCACTTCCTCAAGAGTCTTGGGAGCATAGGGTGGCTTCCAATCGTCCGGGATGGTCTTATCTATGCCATACTTGTATTTCAAGAAGCGGGCACCAGTGGTAGGGAAAAGAGCATAAGTGAGGACGTCTTGAATATTCTTAGCAAACTCCTTCGATTCTTCCCTGGCTTTTTCCAGTTCGGGCTCAAGCAGGTCTGCCGGCCGGCAGGTGATAGTCTCCTTATCTCTGAGAATAGTCTTCTGGATGTCGGGGGCAATTTGAGCCGGTGGCTTGCCATAACCCCCGGATATATATTCCCTGGCCTCCTTGGAGACAAGCTTGTAACGCCCGATCAGGACGTTCTGTACTGCCTGGACACCAACAATCTGGCTCGTAGGTGTAACTAAAGGCGGATAACCAAATTCCTCCCTGACCCTGGCGGTCTCCTGTCGCACCTCAGCCAGCCTGTCCAGAGCATTCATTTGCTTGAGCTGCGCCACCAGGTTCGTGGTCATGCCACCGGGAATTTGATGCACCAGGGCTCCGGTATCTATAACCGACATCACCGAGGTATCCAGAAAATCTCGGTATTTAGGCGCTATCTGTTCCAGCATCTGGCCACACTTGAATAGCTGCTCAGCGTCAAGCCCTGTATCTCTATCTGTGCCATATAGAGCAACCACCAGGGGCTCGATAGCCGGATGCGAGGAGCGTAAAGCAAAGGGAGACAAAGCGGTGTCGATAATGTCGACCCCGGCCTCAATGGCTTTCAGCAGAGACATGGACCCCTGCCCGCTGGTGTAATGAGTATGGAGGTCTACGGGTATCTTCAAGTTCTCCTTAAGGGCCTTTATTAGTTCATAGGCATCATTAGGGGAGATAAGTCCGGCCTGGTCTTTAATACATATGGAATCAGCACCCATGTCCTGGAGGATGAGGGCTTTCCCAACAAAGTATTCCAGATTATAAATGGGCCCCCCCATCCTGGGCTGAGTAAGTGAGTAACATATGGCCCCCTGATAATGTTTGCCATATTTTTTAATTGCCCTGGCGGCACGCTCGTGATTGCGCTCGTCATTCACAGCGTCGAAAACACGGAAAATATCAATGCCCACCTCGGCAGCCTGCTCTACAAAAGCATCCACCAAATCATCAGGATAGTTTCGATAACCGACTAAATTCTGACCCCTTAGAAGCATCTGTAGCTGAGTATCGGGCATGAGTTTCTTTAACTTGCGAGGCCTGTCCCAGGGGTCCTCACCCAAAAAGCGATGGGCTACGTCAAACGTTGCTCCACCCCAGACCTCCATAGAATAGAAGCCACATTTATTCGTTTCAGGGGCAATCCACTCCATATCCTCAGTTCGCATCCTTGTCGCCACTGTCGATTGATGCCCATCACGAAAGGTAGTATCACAAATTTTGACCGGGCTTTTAGCTTGCGGCCTTGTCTTCACCTTATCAGCGGTTAAGTCCTTGGCCAAGATGGGACCTTTTCTTACTGCATTCACGAATTATCTCCTTTCCGTCATTACCGGTCTTTCGCATCTTGTCAATCTGACCGTAATGAAGAATCCAGACCTTTTGCTAGTTTCTTAGTCTCGTTTAGAGTCTCAGTTCAGCACAACAGCCAAATATCGGCACTGTAGCAACAATTCTTTAATCACAGAGCATTCGCATTATCTCTTCAAGTTCTTAATACTCCATGAGGGAGAGATCGCTACTGGCCTCCACTGGAGTGCTGTTGGTTTCAGAGCCTTTTCCACATAAGCAGATACAGTAGCAGTAATGGTAACTATTGTCCCTTTTTATCTCTCAATTACCAATTGTTGAATTTCTTTAGACAGGAATATTTCCATGCTTTTTTGGAGGTCTCGTCTCTTGTTTGGTAGAAAGAAATTCCAATGCCTTGATTATCTTGGGTCGGGTCTCTCGGGGCAGAATAACTTCGTCAACATATCCCCGCGAGGCGGCAATGTAAGGATTATATAGTAGTTCACGATATTCCCGAATCTTCTCTTGCTCCTTTGCTTCAGGATTCGGTGCAGCCTCTATTTCCTTGCGAAAGATAATCGGGGTAGCTCCCTCAGCACCCATCACGGCAATCTCTGCTGTGGGCCAGGCAAAAACAAAATCAGCACCTAGATCCTTACTACACATAGCAAGATATGAACCTCCATAGTCCTTGCGAGTGACCAGAGTAATTTTAGGAACCGTGGCTTCTGAGTAGGCCCATAAAAGTTTAGCTCCGTGTCTTATTATTCCCAGCCACTCCTGATCTTTCCCCGGCAAGTAACCGGGAACATCGGCAATGGTAAGCATTGGGATATTAAAGGCATCACAGAATCTGATAAACCGGGTGATTTTATCCGAGGCATTGACATCAAGACACCCGGCCAGATGCATCGATTGATTAGCGATAATCCCCACCGGTCTACCATTAAACCGGGCAAAGCAGATGATGGCGTTCTGGGCATAATGATAATGGGGCTCGAGTATTTCGCCATTGTCCACAATCGATGTGATAACGTCCCTCATATTGTAAACCTTGTTGGGCTCTTCTGGTATTATGGTGTCAAGGGCAGGATCGATACGGTCTGGGTTATCAGAAGGCTCAATTAAAGGAGGGATTTCCTCTTTCCTGTTACTTGAAGGGAGGTAACTCAGAAGTTTTTTTATAAGTTCGATAGCTTGAGCATCGCTATCGCAGACAAAATGGCATACGCCACTTTTAGTGGCATGCGGTAAAGCACCGCCCAATTTCTCGGAAGTGATTTCCTCTCCAGTGACCTGTCTAATAACTGCCGGACCAGTGATGTGCATGTAGCTTGTTCCTTTTATCATGAACACCCAATCTGTCATGGCGGGTGAATAGACTGCCCCCCCGGCAGTAGGTCCCATGATTGCCGAGATTTGAGGGATAACCCCTGAGGCAGCAGAATTCCGGAAAAATATCTGCCCATAGCCTGAAAGGGCATCAACGCCTTCCTGAATCCGAGCCCCTCCGGAGTCATTAAAGCCTACTATGGGAACACCACACTTCATAGCTAAATCCATTACCTTGCATATCTTTTTGGCATGCATCTCACCCAGTGTCCCTCCCATAGAGGTGAAGTCCTGGGAAAAAGCACATACAGAGCGACCATTTACCATCCCATATCCAGTAACAACTCCCTCTGCAGGAAGCACAACCTTATCCATGCCAAAGAGGGTGGCCCTATGCTGAACAAACAAATCAAGCTCGCGAAAGCTGTCAGCGTCAAAAAGCAGTTCGAGCCTTTCACGAGCAGTTAATTTCCCCGATTTGTGCTGCTTTTCTACCCGCTCCGGACCTCCCAAGGCTTTTATCTCTCTTTCCCTGTCTATCAGTTCCTTCAAGCGGTCAGCATCCGTACCCATATAAATCCTTCTCACAAATCAATTACCTACAAAGAAAGTTATTTTAACCTGAATACGGAACTAAGGCAAATCGTTGACCTCCCGGAATCACCATCAAATCTGTTCGATGGTACACCTATTTAAGGAATTTTCTAGTATAATCAGGTCAGACATGTTTTAGGCTCGACTGGCTCTTTTGAGGCCTTCTCTAGGGGTAAGTTGTCCCTAGCTTGATTGGAAAGCGACGTCTAACTCAGACTTAAAAGCTTGACAGCCTGGCTTAGAATGGTATTATGAATAGAAATTTGAAACCGCAGCTAATTGCCATAGACGGTCCTGTAGCGGTTGGCAAAAGTAGTGTCGGTCTGCGACTGGCAAACAGGCTCGAATATATTTTCTTCGATACTGGCATGATCTATCGGGCATTTACCTGGAAGGTCCTTAAATCAGGTATTTCACCAGAAGATGAACTGAAGCTTTGTGACCTAGCCACTACAACCGAGTTTGATTTTATTCCATCTAAACAAGGTGCCCTCTCGCTCTTTGTTAACGGCGAAGATATCTCATCCGGGTTGCTTTGCGCTGAAATAGAGGAAGTGGTTGCTCTGATAGCAAAAGTAGCGGGGGTACGCCAGGCGATGGTATCGCAACAGCGTAAGTTAGCCGAGCGAGGAAGGGTGGTGATGGCAGGCAGGGACATCGGCACAGTAGTCTTACCCTGGGCAGAACTGAAGATTTTTCTCACGGCCTCCACCGAAGAAAGAGCCCGGCGCCGCCACAGGGAGCTGTTAAATCGGGGGGAGAATTCGAGTCTGGAAATAGTCCTCACCGATTTGAAAAAGCGAGACGAGATGGATATCAATAGAACCATATCACCGCTTAAACCGGCTGAAGACGCCGTAATCATCAATACGGAAGATGTCAGCCTGGAACAAGTTGTAGACAAGATATATACTCTGGCGGTAAACCTATGACCCTCTCTCAAAGAATCTTCCTAGTCACATTCAGACCTTTGCTCAGCATTTGTTTCTCCTGGAAGGTCGAAGGGCGAGAAAACGTACCATTAACCGGCCCGCTGATTCTGGTAGCCAACCATGTGCATGTCATGGACCCAATTTTCCTCGTATTTAGCCTTCCGCGATGGATTACCTTCATAGCCAAAGAGGAACTCTTTCGTTCTCTCTTCTTTAGGCTCTGGCTCCGCTGGGCTGGCTCGTTACCCCTACAACGCGATGGCAAAGTGGTAGAAAAACGGAGGATACTCGAGGGCGCCAGAAAGGCACTGGAGAAAGGACTGGTGCTGGGAATGTTCCCGGAGGGCGGCAGGAGTCACAACGGCAAGCTCAGGAAAGGCAAACCGGGCTCGGCAGTCATAGCCTCGAAAGCAGACGTCCCTCTTCTTCCCGTCGGCATCGCCGGAACAGACAGAATTCATGGCATAAGCTGGCTATGGAAACGCCCCCGTATAGTCGTCAAGATCGGCAAGCCATTCAAGCTGCCCCCAACCCGCAATAAGATCAGTAAATCACAGATGCAATTACTGACCACGCAACTGATGGGGGAAATTGCTGCTCTTTTGCCATCCGAATATCAAGGCGCCTATGGAAAACGTGAGGATTCATAAAGCTGATAAGCTGGGCCTATGCTTTGGTGTCAGACGGGCCATCAAGCTATTGAAAGAAGCAGCTAACAAATACGGAGAAATAGAAACACTGGGACCACTAGCACACAATCGCTTGCTGGTGGAAGCACTGGCCAAGCTAGGAGTAAAACCCTTAACTTGGCTC
>Ga0315553_10001449_pt1 | contig 19602 bp, 11 predicted proteins | sample SalMarSW160140MG_FD_203099 | JGI IMG/M metagenome (GOLD analysis project Ga0315553, IMG submission 203099) | Salt marsh sediment microbial communities from the Plum Island Ecosystem LTER, Massachusetts, United States - Salt Marsh Sediment SW1601-40 ... | reverse complement strand
GTTGTTACCAGCAATCCATTACTGGCAAAGAATATTCATCTCCAGGATACTATTACTCAGGAGGTTATTGCTATTCCCCTTGCTGAGATAAATCGTCAGGCCACCCAGGTAAGTTCGTTAATAACTGAAAAGCACAACAATTTGTTAACAGAAGAAAGGAAAAGAAGCATTACTTCCAGATCTGATACCCTGATCTTCAGGCTCAATCTCCTTCGTGAAGATCCCAGAATCCATAATATGGAATCATTAAACTTCAGGAGTCTGACAAACCTGGAAGGGGATTGGTCGTTGTTGAATTCACGCTTAACCAATGAACAGGAGAGCATGACTCAGCAATTACAGGATATAGAGAATGAGAAGAAGTCAATTGATGATATGCTTCAATTGTGGCAAAAGACCATGCTATCTCTCCGGAATGTTGGCGCTCCAGACTTAATTATTCAACAGGTAGCTTCCACTATGGAAAACCTGAAACAACTTCGCTCATCATTTCTGGCAGATTCAGAATTTCTGCAGGAGAACCTGGTTCGAATCTCTACTGAACTGATTTTTTGTAATGAAGTCCTCGGAAATATTCATTCTTCACAGGAGGTTGCCACCAGGAAACTGCTGTCCCCAAATCAACCACCCATCTGGAAGGAATTTGCCGATCGAAAGGATGCCAGGGTCATAACAGGGAAGAGATCGTTGATTTCAGATATTATATCCGGTCTGAAAGATTTCATGTTGAACTACTCCTTCAGACTGTGGCTTCATCTTATACTGTTTCTGATCATCCTCATTTTTGTGACCTATTCATACCGCAATTTAAAGAAATATATTCCAGAAAAGGATATCCCGGAGGCAATGGCTATAAGGATGATTGTGAAGAGGCCAGTATCATCTTCTTTTCTGATCTCCTTTCTTCTAACCTATATTTTATATGAGACTGTCCCGGATTCAATCAATCTTCTCAATACGTTGCTGTTAGTTATTCCGGTTTTATTCATCCTTTCTGATATTATTAACAGGAGTGCAAAGCGATTTATCTATCTTCCGGTAAGTGCTGCTGTCCTGGTACAGATCCATAATCTTGGTTATAGCGAAACTGCAATCAGCAGGATCTTTCTGATGTCTATCATAATTTTTGGCCTCCTCTCACTTGGAATGATACTCAAAAAAATTAAGCAACGCCAGTTTGGATTACCCGTTCGTATCAGAAAAATTATTTACGGATTGTTATTTTTCTGCCTTGTCCTGTTAGTAATATCCCTTTTCGCAGTTATTGCAGGAGCAGTTATGCTGGCCGAATTTATTACCTATGCTACCATAAAAAGTGCAGTACTGATGCTGATTTTTTACGCTCTCAGTCTGACAGTAAACAGCATTATTATCATATCTATATTCAGCAAAACGCTACAGAAACTTAATCTTATAAGGCAATTCCATGAAAAGCTGTATAAAAAGCTTGTCAAGATTGTAAATGTTGTCACCTGGATTCTTTGGCTGATCCTTGCTCTCCGGTTATTCACTGTCTGGAGTAATATCTATCAGTGGGGAAAGAAAATACTCACAAGTAAGATCCCTATCGGATCCATGGATCTATCTCTAGGCAATATCCTGATCTTCTTTTTCTTAATCTGGCTAGCATTAAAGATCTCAAAGTTGATTAAGATCATCGTAGAAGGGGAAATTGCACCCAGGGTGAAAATGCAGAGGGGAGTGCCCGGCGCGATTTCTTTGCTTCTCAGGATCACAATCATTACCTTTGGATTCATGTTTGCCATAGCAGCTGCAGGAGTTGATATGACTAAACTTACAATCCTGCTGGGTGCATTGGGTGTGGGTATTGGTTTTGGTATGCAAAACATTTTCAACAACCTGGTCTCGGGAATAATCCTAGCCTTTGAACGACCGATTAAGGAAGGGGATATAATTGAGGTTGGAGAACTATGGGGGACGGTAAAAGAGATCGGTCTCCGTGCCAGTATCATTTTTACTTTCGATGGGGCAGAGGTGATCGTACCTAACGGGAACTTAATTTCTAACGAACTGATTAACTGGACCCTCACTGACCAACAGCGGAGAGTTGAGGTTCTGGTTGGGGTGGCATATGGGACAGATCCTTCTAAAGTGCTCGGGATCCTTAACAAAGTAGCTTCCGAACATGAAGAGGTGTTGAAAGAGCCGACTCCGCTGGCTCTGTTCTCGGGTTTTGGTGAGAGTTCCCTTGATTTCAGGTTACTTTTCTGGATCCCCAGGGCAGAAAACCGGTTTATTATTAACAGTGAAGTAAATACGAAGGTGAATGATGCCCTTATAAAGGCTGGTATAGTGATCCCATTTCCGCAAATAGATCTGCATGTTCGGTCAGCAGATCCATCCATTCTGGGCAATCTGCCTTCGAAATAATGAAATCTTCAGGTTTTTCTTGGATAAAGGATTTTTTTATAGGATATTGCGCATTTGAATCTGACAGAAAAATATGTATGTTATAAATTATAAATCTCATTATATAAGCAAATTACAAATATTATCTAACTATAAACTTTAATATAATGAAACGAAATGCAACCGCCATATGGCAGGGAACCGGTAAGGAAGGAAAAGGCAATCTGACCACTCAAAGTGGCATATTGGATAAGACCCGGTATTCATTCACATCCAGGTTCGAAGAGGGGATCGGGACCAACCCGGAGGAGCTGGTTGCAGCAGCGCACGCCGGATGTTTTACCATGAAACTCTCTTTTAACGTTGATGGAGCAGGTTTTACTGCCGACAGACTGGAAACGAAATGTGATATTACCCTTGAAAATGGTGTAATCACCGGTTCTCATTTAACCCTTCATGCCAAAGTTCCGGGAATATCACAGGAGAAGTTCGATGAGCTGGTTTCTGATGCCGAGAAAAACTGCCCGATCTCAAAGTTGCTGGATACAAAGATTACGGTTGATGCAACGGTAGTGAATTAGTCTTTAGGATTACGATGATTAAGCGATGGGGCTGTCTCAAAAGTCCCAAAGATCGTCATTCTGTCCGCCATCGGCGGATCAGAATCTTAATCTATTGTTAATCAGAATTATGAGATCCTGAAACAAGTTCAGGATGACTGAAAAATCGACTTTTGATACACCCCCATCACTTTATTTTCATTCCTGATCTGTCTGGTTTACAATGTTCTATATCTCAATCATTCGATCCCCCACCGATGAACACAACAAACCCAAAGCGGAATCCAAATGAGCCATACACGTACCTGTAATTGTCCGGATTGTCTTCTGAATCTTTATATACCAGTGAATTGTACCCTGCCATAATATCAAATGTCACATGATCACCGATGGGTATACCCATACCAACTCCTCCTCCAATTGACCTGACCGAAGATTTATATTCATTCGTCTCTCCTTCATATTCATCCTTTTGCTTGAATGAACCAAAAATACTGCTTGCTTCGATATAAGGTTTTACTTTATCAACCGGGAAATAATACCTGACAAAAGGTCCGGCGGCAATAAGTGTTTCAGTCCATTTATCATCGTATTCACCATCTTTATATACGGATAAGGTGAAGGTGAAATCTAATCCGATGACCAGGCCATCAACGACAATATATCCGGCCTTGGGCAACAGACTGAAACTTGTTTGTTTATCGGGATCGGATTCTTCAAAACCTTCCGCATCACTCTTTAACTTTTCAGTCCCAAATGAAATCCCAATGAGATCTGTACCGGTCCCGGCAATGCTGAATGCAGATGAAACACCCACAAAGAATTGTCCCTTGTTCGCCTGAGCCTTCAGACCATTGATGCATAAAATACCAAGGGTAATCATTAATGCAATTACTTTTGTAGCTTTCATGATTCTGGTTTTAATTGGTTTGTATACTGCAAGATACAAAAATGAATCACAAATGTCAAATCTGATTTCAAACCGTAGAGACGTTGCATGTTAGTGAGACTCAAATTCTGTATTTTAGAATTTGCAAGTCGAACTAATCCCGCTTTCAGCGGGATCTGGATGGCAGCCGTAGCTTTAGCGTAGGATGGCAACGTCTCTACATTGAATCATTCACCAAATCATTATCGGTTCTTTTGATTACATTTATACCTTGAAGATGTCCGAATGCTATAAAACCGAGTACCAAAAACGCATAAACCATGAACTTTTCAGTCAAAACCTTATTGTTTATACTATACCTTAGTGCGCCATGCACCGGGATCTTCTCCCAGGGAAAGGTTGAGATCAATCCCGACCTGTTGAGCAAACTATGGCAGGCAACATGGATATCTCACCCCAACATTTCCGGGGATAAATATGGCGTTTACCTCTTCCGGAAGTCATTTGTCCTGGATTCCGACGTGGACCAATTTATAATCCATGTTTCGGCAGATAACCGGTATAAATTGTATGTAAACGGGAAATCTGTATGCAACGGACCCGCCAGGGGTTACTTCATAAAATGGAACTTTGAAACGGTCGATATTTCTCCCTGGCTGAAAAAGGGCAGAAACATTATCTCCGCTGTTATATGGAATTTTGCAGAGTTCCGGCCTGTGGCACAATTCTCCCACAAAACAGGATTCATCCTTCAGGGGAACACCGAAGCGGAAAGCATCATCAATACAAACACGTCCTGGGTTGTTTTCAATGATACGGCATACAGTCCGCTTCCGGTTCATCTTCCTACATATTATGTTGTGGGCCCGGGGGAGGAGTTTAACGGGAAAAAGCATCCCTGGAACTGGATGGATCCCGGTTACGATGACAGCGCCTGGGATCAGGCTGAAGAAACCATGAGAGGAACTCCCTTGTTAAGCAGGACTGATTATGGGGAAACAGCAATGTATACACTTATCCCCCGTGCAATACCGATGATGGAAGAAATACCACAACGATTCGGGTCGGTTCGCCATTCTGATCTGCCCGATATACCGGATCATTTCCTTGCCGGAGAGGAACCCCTGACCATCCCGGCTAATTCAACCATCAAATTGTTGCTCGACCAGAGCCACCTGACCAATGCCTATCCGGTGCTGACCACCAGCGGCGGAAAAGGAAGTGTGATAAAATTAACCTATGCAGAAAGCCTGGTTAATGAGAAGAATATAAAGGGAAACAGGAATGAAATTGAAGGTAAAAAGATCACCGGGAACCAGGATATCATAATCCCTGACGGAGGAGAGGACCGAACATTTCAAACCCTCTGGTGGCGGACTTTCCGTTACGTGGAGATGGAGGTAGAAACGAAAGATGATCCCCTTGTTATTCGTGATTTCCACAGTATATTCACGGGATATCCCTTTGAGGAGAAAGCATCCTTCCGGTGCGACGATCCGCTGTTTATCGATATCTGGGATGTCGGATGGCAAACCCAACGCCTGTGTGCCGGTGAAACCTTTTTCGATTGCCCCTATTATGAGCAACTTCAGTACGTTGGAGATGCACGCATCCAGGCCCTTGTATCAACCTATATATCAGGGGATACCCTGATGATGCGGAATGCGATCGCTTCGCTGAATGATTCCCGGTTGCCCTACGGCCTGACACAAAGCCGCTATCCCAGTTATGAGATGCAAATCATCCCACCGTTTTCACTGGTCTGGGTAACCATGGTGTATGACTATTGGATGCTATGCCGGGATGAGGAATTTGTAATATCAATGATCCCCGGCACCATGGGTGTATTGCAATGGTATGAATCAAACATTGATTCCACGGGCATGCTGGGGCGGATGGAGCATTGGAATTTTGTCGATTGGGTCGAAAGCAAAAACTGGACAGGAGGAACTCCCCCCGGTATAGATAACAGCCATTCTGCCATCATTAACCTGCAGTATGTTTATACCCTTCAGAAAGCTTCTGCAATGCTGAATTCGTTCAACTTTGAGGATGTAGCTGTCTATTATGCGGATCTTGCTGAACGGATTAAGTCGGCAGTCTATGAGTCCTGTTATGATGATGGGAGAGGATTGGTCGCTGATTCACCTGAAAAGGATACCTACAGCCAACATGCCAACATTCTGGCTGTGTTAACCAATACTTTTCCCCCTGTACTTCAAAAAACGGTAATGGATAAAATTACTACAGAAGGGGATATCGCAGCCTGTACTTATTATTATCGGTTCTACCTGACGGAGGCGATTGAAAAAACCGGGTTATCCGAACGGTACCCGGACATGCTGGATCCATGGAAACAAATGCTGGACATGGGATTAACAACGTTCGCCGAGGAGCCGGAACCCACCCGGTCCGACTGTCATGCATGGAGCGCATCACCGGTTTACTATTTCCTCTCGCTGGTTTGTGGGATCAAACCCGCTGAACCCGGTTTTACGTCCGTACGTATCGAACCCAGCCTGGGAAGATTGAAATGGATAGAGGGCTCAATGCCACACCGCATGGGTGAGATCAAGGTTAGCCTGAGAAAGGATAACCGGGAGAATATTACCGGTACTGTCGTTCTTCCCGGATCATTGACCGGTACCTTTATCTGGCAGGATCATACGGTTAAACTGGTTCCAGGGGAAAATGCAATTGAGGTGAATGGCCTCTGAGAAAAGAGGAAGTTAGAAGTTAAAAGTTAATTGTTAATAGGTTAAGGAAATAAACTATGAATTACTACTGTCTAAAGGACTCACCCGAAGGTGGCATTGTTTCTAAAGACATGTCGCCCCTGGCGGGGCTTGGTGTTCATTCACAATCAAGGCCATCGGCCTTGGATTATTGTAGAACTTAACGTGTAAGGGTACAAAACCAACCGCCGGAATTGCAAAGTTAATTGGATAGCCATCTTCATCATCCGGTGGAATGAAGAAAATTTATTCAGGGCGAGTTCTTTTTTTTTAGAGGAATGAGCAAAATTTTAGCAAATTTCCCGGCAGCGGTGGATAAAAAACTGGTAAAAAAACCCAGGGTGTGATCCCTGGGTTTTCAATGGTGCACTGCTGCAGAGCTGTAATTACTCTTTAGCTATTTCTTCTTTCATCATCTCCACAAGCGCTCTTGTGGTGCTATTATCGAACAGGACGACTTTCCCTGCATCAGCTGCAGGCTGAACGGACAGTGTGATGATCCTGTTATTGACTCCTTTGCTGTTCTCATAGGGTTGAACTTCCTTTTCCAGACTTCCTGATATCTTCTTCATATCCTTCGTCTGGAGAATAATTACGCGGTCATTCTCCTGCTTCTCATCCGAGATTTTCTGAAGTTCCGAGTCATCGGAAAGAGATCTCCGGGTTCTTGTGTGGCTTACTGCAACCGGGAGGGACATTTTACTCAATTCCTGAATCAGCAGGAACCCGATTCCCTGGTTATTCTGGAGAATATCATCAAACGCACAGAGTGAAACTTTCTTACTGAAACGGTTTGTCACTCTTATTTTACTGATTGAATTTGGAAGAAAGCTCAACCGCTCTGTCTTGAAAACTTCCACTTTCTCTTCCCTGGAAAATGCACAATTGAGAAGATCAGCCATCTCCTTGTTGGAAATCGGATTCACTCCATAATAGAAGATTTTATTTTCCCGGTAGTGGTTTTCAATTGCTGAGAAAGGTTCGTTGCAGATGATGACCTTTGTATCCGTAAATACCTGATTTATTCTCTTAACATAGTCGGGTCCCATATACGGGAATGAAACGGCATCCATCACCAGAACGGAAATGTTCTCATTGGAAAGAATATCTACTGTTTCTTCAATTGAATCTGCTTTCTTTGTAACAAAACCCATAGCCTTAAATTGCCGGGTAAAAACATTCTCTTTATCGGGATCTTTGCTCAGGAACAGGACCTTCCGGCTCTCACATTCGGTTAAAGCCTGTTCCACACTGCCTGGCCTTACAACAGCTATCCAGTTTTCCCAGTTTATATTTTTTTCCAGGATACCTGGACTATCCAATAAACCGGTATTGATTTCGGTTATTTCCCCGGTGACGGGGGATGAAATGATTCGTTTGGTTTGATTTTGTAAGGTTACCTCAGCGAGCGGTAATCCCCGGTACAGCATATCGCCTTTCTCCGGCAGTTTTACCGATGTTACACCAGTATCCATCAGGTTTGACAAATGCCCGCCAATCCGAACCGATTCCATAGAAATTTGTTCAATCCACGAAGAATCAATAAAACGGTAGCGGGTTTCAACCTTCGGTTCTTCAGCAGGGGCTACCTCCTCTTGCAATGCCAGGGAAGCTTTGTACGTGGCTCTTTTGAGCGAGTCTAAAAATTCATCCGGTTCGAAAGGTTTCAGGATGTAATCTGAAACGCCCAGTTTTTCAGACTGTTGCCTGCTTTCCTGGGTAGGATAACCGGTGATGATCACAACCGGCACATCCGGCTTTTTCCCCCGGATATCACTGAGCAGATCGATCCCGTCGATTTCCCCCAGTTTGAGATCGAGTACAATGGCATCATAATTATTCATCAGTGCCTGGTTAAACCCCTTCTCCGGATTGATATTCGTATCCACTTTGTATCCGGCCTGAGAGAGCAGTCTGTCGCAACTTGTGCAAACATACTTCTCATCATCAATTACTAATATGGAAGGTTGGTAGTTCATGGCTCTATGTATTAAATGTTTACTAATTCTTTTTAGCTGTTTTACTTTTAGAAAGTCAATTTGTGTGCCATTCTGTTGATGGTGAAGGGTGATTTCTTAATGTACTCATTAATAGATTTTTAACATTTTGAACGAGAAAATAAACAGGCATAATTTATCTCGATTTAGTCAGGTTTGATGATACACTGTACTTAAGTTTAATACACTTATCCTTGAAAGAGCAATCCCTTGATCTGGGCCATGATTTGCTTGTCGGTAAAATGTTTTGCCTTGATGGCACCGGTTGGGCATGCAGCTCCGCAAGTTCCACAGCCTTTACAGAGGACTTCGTTTACCACAACTGCTTTCTTATCCGGATCGTATTTAATGGCTGAATAGGGACAGGATTTGACGCATGTCTGGCAACCGCAACAGAGCAATTCATTGGCTATTGCTGTAGTCGTTTCAACCTCAGCATATCCCAGGGAAATATTCGCAAGAATTCTGGCTGCGGCAGCCCTTGCCTGGCTTACTGATTCGGGTATATCTTTTGGTCCCTGACAACTTCCGACAATAAAGACACCGTCAGTGGTGGTCGATACAGGATCGAGTTTAGGGTGTTTTTCAATAAAGAAATTATTGCTGCAGAGGCTTATTCCTGCAGCATGTGCAATCTCCTTTGCATCTTCATGTGCTTCCATAGCAACCATCAGGATGACCAGATCCACCGGAATACCGATTTTCTTGCCAACCATTTTCTCTTCCAGTTCAATACACATATCACAACCATTATAACGGCTGCCGTTTACAATTTGAGGCAGCCCATTTTCCTGGTTATAGAGAAAATACTTGATGTTTTTTCTTGACGATTTTGCATACAGCTCTTCACAACCTTTCCCAAAGACCCGCATATCGGAATAGATTTCATAGACATTCGCATCGGGAAGGGTTGATTTTATCTGATTGGCATATTTTAGCGCAGTCATACAACAGGTATAGGAGCAGTATTCATGATACTTCTCATTTCTGCTGCCCACGCAGTGAATTATGGCAACGTGTTTGGGTTCCTTTCCCTCCGCTGTGGTAATTTGTCCATCCTGTTTCATTCTTCTTTCGAATTCTAACGAAGTGATCACATCGGGATATTTAGTATAGCCATACTCTTTTATATTGCCCGGGTCAAATGGTTTTAATCCTGTTGCAACGATAACATTCCCGAATTTCACCTTTGTTTCGTGGTTTTTAGAATAAATAATGGTCTCAAAATTACCAACATAACCCGTAATTTCTTTTATTTCGGATTCCAGGTAGACGGTGATGTGTGGATGTTTCCGCACTCGTTGGATGATGGGATCCATCACCCCGCTGACATTTGTCATAAAGGGATAGGAGAGATCAAGCTGGGCGACAATGCCTCCGAGTCTGTCGGTTTTTTCCACCAGGAATATTTCTCTTCCCGCATCTGCGATTTCGAGAGCAGCATTCATCCCGGATATTCCTCCGCCAACAACCAGTGTGGAGGGTTCCACGGCGACCGTTCGTTTATCGAGTGATTCGTGAAAGGCAACTCGATGAATGGCTGATCGGACCAGCATTTTTGCCTTCTGAGTAGCTTCTTCCCGGTCATCATGAACCCATGAAACGTGTTCCCGGATGTTGGCCATTTCAAAAAAATAGGGATTGATATCGGCCTTCATACAGACTTTTCGGAAAGTCGGTTCATGGATTCGGGGTGAACAGGCAGCCACTACAATCCGGTTCAGTTTGTTTTCTTTGATGTCCTGGTAAATCATATCCTGACCCGGATCGGAGCACATGTATTTATAACTCTTGGCGATCACTACGTGAGGCAGTGTTTCAACCTCTTTGGCAATGGTTTCAACATCAACCATTTTGGCAATGTTGGTACCGCACCAGCAAATATAAACACCGATTCTTATTTCTTCCATATCAATTGGTTATTAACGGTTTCTTTTCTGTTTCAGAGCAGCCTCTTTAATATTGGAAAAATAGATTGCTGCCGGCCTGTAAGCCAGGTGTGACCATTTGGAGAATGGCACTTCAATCATGATCATCGGGAACAGTATCATCAGGTGCGCCACATACATGTAATAGGTAAGCATTGGAAGACCAGTTATCCGGAAGAAATGCACCAGTATTCCGGTAAGTGCAGTCAGAAAAAGCATCACCAGGAAGGTCCAATCTGAAATATGGGAGTGTTTAAGTCGCTCTCTGCTTTTTTTAATCCTGCCATAGAAGAAATACCCCACTCCAATCAGAAGTGCTACCGTTGCATAATACCCGATGAGCCGCTGAGGATGCCACCACGGATGAATTTCATCCGTTTGGAACCAGCCTAGAAATCCGACAATCAGAATAAAAAGGATAACATATCCTGACATGAGAAACCAGTGAAGGAACCAGTAGCTTTTGCCGTCACATTTATTGAATTTCCACTGGGAAGCGAAATTAAAAATTAGGGACTTAAACTCTTTAATATAGATCCCAAGCGGGATCTTGAGATCCTTGTTCCTCCCAACAATCTTCCAGTACATGTTGAAAATGTTGGAAATGAGGAAGAATGAGACTGTTGCCGCCATGAGCATATCTCCGATATGAACAATACCGGAAGGGGCAAAGACATTCAGTTGCACACCTCCTTTTGATGTCAGGATTGTGGTCATCGGACCATGGAAAAGAAGGAAAAGAACAAGAACAAAGGTTGCCAGTATCCCGATTGAAATGAATTCCCACTTTTCGGAAGTATATATTTTCCGTGCATACCCTGTCCAGTCATAGGCAGTGGTAAGATAACGCCTGAGGGTCATCATTAATTCTCCAGGGTTGGCATTCCTGGGACACTTTTCAGTGCATTCGCCACAGTAATAGCATAACCAGGGTTCAACGCACGCTTCCAGTTCCTTTCTCAGTCCCATCTGCATATACTTAATGGGTTTTCTCGGGAACAGAATATTCGTTTCGGTCAATGGGCAGATGGCTGTACAGTTGCCACAATGATAGCATTCCTGCCATTCATCGGCACCAAATTCTTTCATGCTTTTAAAAAGATCCGGTTCAATTAACTCGTTCATAGCATACCATTTTTATGTTGGACAGTTGTTTAATATTTTCTTCGATTTTCTTCAGGGAGAGATCGCTGACATTTTTATGGACCTTTTGTTTTACGATGCTCTGCAATACTCTCGAAGCTGCTGCAGATGCCTGTGCCACGGTACTGGGTATATCTTTAGGACCCTGGCATACACCCGCTAAAGTGATCCCACCTGCACGTGTATTTACGGGATCAAATATGTTATTTGCCTCCATAAACCAACCGTCTTCGGTTGTTGGAACTCCCAGCATCTTGCTTAGTTTATCCGTATCCACACCCGGTTCTAATCCAACTGCCAGCACCACCATGTCCACTTTATCCTCAATCAGGATATCGTTCAGGATATCTTCACTTCGGACCAAAAGCTGGCCATCCACTGCTTCAATTTTTGCCGGACGCCCCCTGACAATGTGGACGCCTTCTCGTTTTATCCGGTTATAGAACTCTTCATACCCTTTGCCAAACGCCCTCATATCGATGTAATACTCCGAGACCTTGGCATCCGGTAATTTCTCCTTCACCAAATGAGCCAGTTTCAGGGAATACATACAACATACCCTGGAGCAAAATGCATTGTAGTTTCTATCCCGGCTACCCACACAGTGAATAATCGCAATGCTTTCCGGTTCATCCGAATCCGGATCAAATATCCAGTTTCCCCGCTTATCCTGGGTTCTTAGTTTTATCTTTCCACCGGTCGGACCAGAGGCATTTACCAGTCGTTCAAACTCCAGTGATGTTACCACATTGGGATACTCTCCATAACCATAATCTTCAATCCGACTGGCATCAAACGGTTTGAATCCGGTGGCCAGAATGATATTCCCCACTGTGATTTCAACGGTTTCATCTTTTGCGTCCAAATTAATGCAATCTTCAACGGGACAGGCTTTGACACAAACTCCACATTTACCTTCCTGAATATACCGGCAGTGTGCAGGATCAACCAGGTATTTATTGGGAACAGCCTGTGGAAATGGAATATAAATGGCTTTACGCAACGTGGTTCCTGAATCAAATTCACTGGGAACATTGGTAGGACATTTGGTAGCGCATATGCCACATCCCGTGCATTTATTCAGGTTCACATACCGGGCTTTCTTGTGAATGGTCACTTTAAAATTCCCCGGGCCTCCTGATGCACCGACAACCTCACTCATGGTCATCAACTCAATGTTCGGATGCTGCCCCACCTCAACCATCTTCGGAGTTAAGATGCAGGCTGCACAATCGAGTGTCGGGAATGTTTTATCGAAGGTTGCCATGTGGCCTCCAATGGTGCCCGATTTTTCAACCAGGAATACCTTGTTACCGCTGTTTGCAATTTCCAGGGAGGCTTGAATCCCGGCAATCCCGCCACCGATAATCAGCGTGTCAGCATTCACCGGGTTTTCACCCGGTTTTACTCCCTCATCATAGAAGAGACCATACAAGGCACAGAACAGTATCGCTTTTGCCCGCTCTGTATCCGATTGATAAATCGCTCCATGATCTCTGAAACTGGCCAGTAACACATCCTTCGGATCATTTCCGGAGATAATCATTGCCCGTACAAACAGATCCTTCACCTTTCCGGGAGAATCCCCTGCAAGAATGATTCGTTTCGTGTGGGTCTCCTTGATCTGTTCTGCAACCGCATTGGCATCCATGACAGGAAAATCATGTGAATGCCAGATGGTTCCTATGCCGGGAATTTCATCAGCATAGGAGGAGAGTTCTGCCATATCGATGGATTCGGCATGCTCATCTTCATCATCGTATAAAAAATATACTGCTGTTTCTCTTTTATTATACCGGTTCTTTATATGGATTTTGTCAATTACCTCCGGTTGAAAAGCTGTTTCATATTTCGTATCGATCTTTTCAACCTCCACCATGGCAAAGGCTTTGTTTAAAACACCTGAAATCTCTTTGGCATGGAGTGGGGGAACACAATAGCTGAAAAGCCGGCTTTTACGGTATTTTTTTGCTACATTATTATCTTTTCTGTCAAAAACAATGATTTTCAGCTCGGGGAATGTTTTATGAAGCCGCTTAACATAGCCAGGTCCTTCACCGGGGAATGATCCGGCATCCAGTACAACGGTTCTTAGTTGATCTTCTTTTATTCTATTCATAAGCTCTTCAATAGAAGAAGTCTGTTGAACGATATACCCCAGATCAATCAACTGGCGGTAATAGTGATTCTTGTTCTCTGTATTCCCCGTAAAAAACAGCAAATTGCGTGTAGCGTTATACTTTATATCCTCTTCAATATCTTTTGGCAATACCCTCGCAATCCAAAATTTGCTGTACATGTTGTTTTCAATAAAGGGCAGGTCATTTCCCAGTTCATTGTTCACTTCAACAATCCTTCCTGAAACGGGCGAAGGAATAATTCGTTTGGTGTTGTTGCTGAGGGTTATTTCAGCCAATGGGGCATTCCTGTAAATGACACTATTAACATCAGGAATCGTAACGGACAGGATGCTTTCACCATCCAGATCTGGAAGTTGTCCGCCAATCCTGTAGGAATCATCCCATCCCTTTTGCAACCATCCCTCTTTGTAAAACATAAAATGCTTCTCGGAACGCTCCCATTTGGGCAAACCAATGATCTCCCGGAAACCAATTAGCTCTTTCTTCTCGACCACCTCCGTGTGTTCAATGATATGGGTTACCGGATCAAGCAACTCCCTGGGCATAAATGGTTTTATGATATAGTCTGATACTCCGAGATCCGTTGCCTCCTGCTTGCTTTTCTTTGTCGGATAACCGGTTATGATAATGACCGGAAGGTTTGGCTTTTCTTCCCGAAGTGCAGTTAACAATTCAATCCCATCCATTTCATCCATCATCAGATCCAATAAAACGAGATCGTAATTATGCAATATGGCCTGGTTATATGCCTCTTTGGGATTGGTATTGGTGTCTACTTTGAAATCTTCCTTCGATAGTATGCGTTGACAACTTTCGCATACGACGGGCTCATCATCAATTACTAAAATTGAAGGCTGTCGTTCCATTTTTGATCTTGTTAGTTACGTATAGGGAAATTGCTCAATTGATCGAACGTTCCTCTATTCTCAAGTTTTATGCCGATAATTTATGGGCAAAAAACAGCCAAAATCAATTCCCGTTAAAATGCCTGTAATAAGCTGTTAAATAAGATATTATGATTGAATTAAGGCCATCAGCCAACCGCATGTTTTCAATGAAAATTGTTATATTTAATTATACACTGTATATTTAACCCATACACTTGTTATTTGCTTTCATGACTTGCACATGAAGCCCATGGGAGCTTTGAAATGATAACGATTACCAGGTAAGACAGGGCATAGTATTTGCTCACTGTTATTTATAAAACGGTAATTGGAAAGAGAACCCGGGTATCATAGTGCACAGAATGGTGAGTATCCGGGTGAAATAATATAGAGCTCCCGGATAAGAGTATGCCGTTTTTTATTAATTTAGTATAGTTATGGATCAGCGATTCAATCGATCATTAAAACCATTTCAGTTAATGTCGGTTCGATACAAAATTACACTGGGACTGCTGGTCATTCTTTTTGCATCCTATATTATTTTAGGTTTGCTCACGAGTGCCTATGTCAATAAAACGTTTGTAAAAGAGGTTCAAACCAGAGTCCGTCTTGATCTTACTGCAGCGGATGATATATACAACAGTTATTTTGAGCAGATTGAACAGATCTTGCTGGTCAGTTCAATACGCCGGACATCGGTTGGTCCTCTGAAGGAAGAGATGGGTCGGGAGCTGGGGGACGTGTTCAGCAACATTTATGAAAACAGCGAATTGGATTTTCTGACGTTTACCGATTTGGAGGGCAATGTGATATACCGGGTACATAATCCGGAGGTAAAAGGAGATAATATCTCAGAAATTGCCTTAATCAGGAAGGTGCTTAATGAGTGGGCTCCTGTGAGTGGTACGATCATTCTGGATGAGACCATCCTGAAAAATGAAGGCAAAGAGCTGCAGGAACGCGCTGTTGTCAACGTAAAAAGCACTCCAAAAGCAAGGCCGGAGGTAAAGACAACCGAGAAAAGAGGAATGGTCATCGCATCAGCCGTTCCCATCAACTCATTAAATGGTGATAAGCTGGGCGTGATTTTTGGGGGCCTTCTGATCAATAACAACAATGAAATTGTGGATCGGATCAAGACAAAGGTTTTCCAGGATCAGACACACAATGGGAAGGATATCGGAACAGCAACGGTTTTTTTTGACGATGTGCGGATTTCAACCAATGTAAAGCAAACGGATAATACCAGGGCTATTGGCAGCCGGCTCAGTCTTGAAGTATACGAACACGTGATTCAGAACGGCAAAATCTGGGCTGATCGGGCATTTGTGGTAAATGACTGGTACATCACTGCCTATGAACCAATCCAGGATATTGAGGGCAACATTGTCGGCTCACTCTATGTGGGATTGCTGGAACAACCCTTCAAGCAACCACAAAAAATAATCCTTGTCTTCTTTATCATAACCTTATCCATAACAGCATTCGCCAGTCTCTTACTTATGTTTTTCTATACAAGAATGATGATCAAACCGATTGATTCCATCGTCCGGGTGAGTAAAGAAATCATGAAAGGAAATTTATCCGCCCGTTGCAACCTTCGAACGAAAGGGGAGATGGGTTTGCTCTGCAAAACAATCAATCAGATGGCAGAGGCAATTGAACAGCATGAGAAACAGATGAAAGAAGACACACAGAGGCAGATCCTGCAAAGCGAAAAACTTGCCTCAATCGGACGTCTTGCTGCGGGTGTTGCTCATGAGATCAACAATCCCCTCACCGGTGTACTGACCTTCAGCCACCTGCTAAAAGAGAGAAGCAATGAAGATGATGTCATAAAAGATCTGGATGTCATCATTCAGGAGACGAAACGGGTACGTGAAATCGTGAGGAACCTGCTGGATTTTGCCCGCCAGTCCACGCCAAACAAAGAATCGATAAACCTGAATGAAATTATCCAGCAGTTACTGAAACTGGTCACAAGCCAGAAGGAGTTTCGAAAAATCAAAATAGTAGAAACCTATGACGCCAACCTTCCGGAGGTCCTGGTGGATAAAAATCAGATCCAGCAGGTATTCCTGAACCTCCTGCTGAATGCCGGAGAAGCCATTGTGGAGGAGGGTAAAATAACGATATCCACCACGCACAATGAGGAGAATATTCTGGTTGCCATCGGCGATTCAGGTTGTGGAATTGCCGACGAAGAGATGGATAAGATCTTTGATCCCTTTTATACAACCAAACCGGTAGGGCAGGGAACAGGATTGGGATTGAGCATCAGTTACGGCATTATTCAGCAACATCATGGAACCATTCATTGTAAAAGCAAGGTAGGCACTGGCACAACATTTACCGTTTCCCTTCCCTGTACATCAGATACCAAATAATCAAACAAACCGATTGAGAACAATGGAAGATCAAATGGATAACAACAACAAGGTATCAGATAAAAGAAAGATATTGGTCATTGATGATGAATCGATTGTCGGGATCAGTTGTGAACGGGTACTGCAACAGGAGAATTACGATGTGACATTTCATCAGAATGCCAAACGCGGACTGGTTGAGGCATTGTCAGGCAATTATGATGTCATTCTTCTTGACCTTGTCCTTCCGGACATTGAAGGCATGGAAATCCTGAAAACCATTAAATCAAAAGGGGTCTCTTCCGAAGTGATCATCATTACAGGATATGCAACTGTTCAAACCGCAGTTGGGGCATTAAAACTTGGGGCTGCAGACTATATCAGTAAACCCTTTACTCCAGAGGAGCTGAAAATCGTGATAAAAAAAGTAATTGACCATTCCGATCTGATAAAAGAAAATATCGCCTTAAAAAAGGAACTGGTTATCCATAAAGGATTTGATGGTATCATTGGGGAGAGTTCGAAAATGCAGCAGGTGTTTTCCATTGTTAACCGTGTTGCCCCTACCGACAGCAATATCCTGATCACCGGGGAAAGCGGTACTGGCAAGGAAGTCTTTGCGAATCTAATTCATACCAGGAGCCTGCGGAAGGATCATCCCTTCATTGCCTGTGACTGCAGTTCATTAACCCCCACACTGCTTGAAAGCGAACTTTTCGGGCATGTCAAGGGCTCCTTTTCAGGGGCCATATCAACCAAGCAGGGTCTTTTCGAAGTGGCAAACAAAGGGACCCTGTTCCTGGATGAGATATCAAATATCAGCCTGGAAATACAGAGCAAACTGCTCCGTGTCCTCGAGACATTCAAATTGCGCAGGGTTGGCGATACAGTCGAGCGGAATATTGATATCCGGTTAATTTCGGCTTCCAACCGTGATCTGACCCGAATGGTAGAAGAAAAAAATTTTCGGGAGGATCTGTTTTACCGCCTTCAGGTAATTCCCATTCATCTTCCCCCGTTGCGTGAACGAAAGGAAGATATTATTACCCTTGCAAATTCCTTCTTACAACGGATTCGTTCCAGAAGCCAGATCATGGCTCAACATTTAGCTCCGGAAGCGATAGAAATCCTTGAGAAGTACCATTGGCCCGGAAACATCAGGGAATTGAAAAATACCGTTGAACGCGTTGCCATACTGTGTGACGGAGAGATCATTGAACCCAAACACCTGCCAAAAGAATTCAGCGATCTTCCAAAAGACCACCTGAAATATGATTTTCCTGAAAATTGGGAGGATTTCAAGGAATACAAGCAACATGTCATAAACGAAGCGGTGGATGAAATTGAAAAGCAGTTCCTGCTGGATGCACTGAAAAACGCCGGTGGAAACGTAAGCAAAGCCGCAAAAAAAGCCGGGATCCAGCGTTCCTATTTTCACTCGCTCATGAAGAAACACAACCTGCAGTAACCTGCTAACAAACAGATGAAATTTTCAGGTTTTTAACATTTTAACTGAATAAAAACAGTTAATTTTAGTCTTTTGTTTCAACACGAACTTCTCCCCGTATCAGGTCAGCATGTGAAGGAATAAAAATATATTCTTGATTGAACCAATGTATCACTATCGAATCGCCCTGCTTTTATTGTTTGTGACCGCTTTACCGGGTTCGTTACCGGCTCAGGGTCAGCCTGATCGGGTTGCTGTTTTTAATGAATGGGAAGATTATTTTGACCGGGCCTATGGTGTCGATTACAACCTGGTCAATGGGATCAGGTATCTCTATCCGTACGCCCGTGCCCACGGGCATCCTTTCCTGGGTGAAAACCGGTTTTACACCGGCTATGCAGTCATCAATGGCCATTATTATCAGGATTTGCATTTTAAATACGATATCTGCAATCAGCAATTAATATTGAATCATACGTTTCTGTCAGGGGGGACAGAACAGATCATCATCAACTATGAAATTGTCGACGAGTATGAACTGGAAGGGAAACTGTTCCGGAGGTATTCCTTCACTGAGACCGGCACAAAAATATTCCAGGTTATTGAATCGGGCAATTTATCCTGCCTGTACACATGGACAAAAGAGTTTGAACACAATCCAACATCTTCCTGGAATGTCTATAGCTTCACCAGTTCAAAAAAGAAGAGATACCTCCTCATCGATGATCAACTGTTTCCATTCCTGACAAAAAGATCGTTCCTGAAGGTGTTTCCTGAAGAATATAAAAAGGAGATCAACCAATACATCAGAAAGAACCATATCTGGTTAAAAGAAGCACCGGATAACGTGATGCAACAGCTAATTGTTTTCTGTGACCAGATCATTCAACCCGGTAATGATTAAAAAGGGAATCATCGGACTGTTTTTATGTTTTCTTTTCACTGTTCAGGCGGTGTGTACCGATATTTTATTTTCGGGGGAATACCGGAACGTTCCGTTTGACCAATTTGTCAGGGATGTGGAAGAGATTACCGGAGCACGTTTCTTTTACAAAACCGGGTGGACCGCAGGAGTCAGGATAACGGCACAGGGAGATAGCCTGTCGTTGACCAGGGTTTTACAGGATAACCTTGCCGGG
>Ga0315553_10001448_pt1 | contig 19604 bp, 15 predicted proteins | sample SalMarSW160140MG_FD_203099 | JGI IMG/M metagenome (GOLD analysis project Ga0315553, IMG submission 203099) | Salt marsh sediment microbial communities from the Plum Island Ecosystem LTER, Massachusetts, United States - Salt Marsh Sediment SW1601-40 ... | reverse complement strand
TGGGCGTCATAGGCGTCGATCGTCATGCCGTTCGCCAGCGCCGCGCCAACAGCGCTGACAGGCCGGCCATCGAACAGCATCCGCGCTCCGGCGTCGCCAGCGGCAAAATGCCGGGCGGCATGATTTCCGATGATGCCGGACAGCTCGGTCGTCGATCCCGCGGCAGCCACGCCGATCAGATCGAGCAGGCAGCGCTTTGCCTGTTGAATGACATGCGGCGGAAGGTCGGCATAGCCGGTTTCGAGCACGAAGCTTTCCAGCGAGCGCCTGGTCATCGCTCAGCGCCCGGTGAAATTCGGCTGCCGCTTCTCCAGAATCGCACTGACGGCCTCTTCGTGATCCTTGGTCTGGTGACAGGCGCCCTGAAATGCGGCGGCAAGTTCCAGGAGCGTGTCGAACCTTGTCGTCTGGCCTTCGCGGACGAGCCGCTTCGCCAGTCTGAGCGCTTGCGGCGGATTGTGCGCGATCCGTTTTGCCAACGCGATCGCTTCGGGCATCAGCTCGGCGGCCGGGACAAGGCGGGAAACAAGGCCCCATTCCAGCGCCGTTTTCGCGTCAACCGGCTCCCCTGTGAAGGTCATCTCGCAGGCACGGCTAAGGCCGATCGCACGCGGCAGCAGCCAGGAACCGCCATCGCCGGAAATCAACCCCACCCTCACGAAGTTCTCCGCAAACACCGCCCCTTCCGAAGCGATGCGGATGTCGCAGGCAAAAGCCGTGTCGCAACCCGCGCCGTAAGCGGGCCCGTTCACGGCCGCGATGGTGGGCACTTCGAGGCGGTAAAGCGCAAGGGCGAGGCTCTGAATGCCCTTGCGATAACCGTCGCGGACTTGCAGCGCATCGCCCCCGAATGACCCGGCCTTGTCCCGCATATGTTTGAGATTGCCGCCCGAGGAAAATGCCGTGCCCGCCCCGGTAACGATCACCGCGCGAACGCTGAGATCCTGCTGAATGCGTTTGCAGGCGGCGACAAAGGCTTCGGCGAGATCGTGATCGGTCAGCGCATTGCGCGTATCGGGCATGTTGAAGGTGAGCGTGACGATATGGCCGTCCTGATCGTAAAGCAGCTTATCCGACATCACTTCGCCTCCGTCTTATAGGCGGCCAGAAGCTCGCGTTTGAGGACTTTCCCGCTCGGGTTCATCGGAAGCGCTTCGACGAACTCGTAGCGTTTCGGCCGCTTGTAGCTTGCGAGGTCCTTCGATGATTTGCAGAAGGCGTCAGCCGTTTCCGCCGTCAGCGTCTCGTCGCTGCGAACGATGAAGGCGGCGACGATCTGACCCCATTTTTCATCGGGAAGCCCGATGACGGCTGCCTCCTGAACGCCCGGACATTTGTAAAGAATCTCCTCCACCTCGCGCGGATGGATGTTCTCGCCGCCCGAGACGATCATATCGTCGGCGCGTCCATGAAAATAATGGAAGCCCTCATCGTCGACCGAGAACAGATCGCCGGTATAGATCCAGCCTGCCTTCAACTTTTTCGATGTCTCGAACGGATTGTTCCAATAGCCGGGCATGGCCTGGGGACCACGGACGATCAATTGGCCGATTTCGCCGGTTGCCACCCTTTCCGACGGCGGCACTTCGCGATTGGGATCATTGGTGATAACACGGGCGGTGCTGATCAGCGTGGACTTGCCGCAGGAGCCGAGTTTGCGCAGCGCATCCTCCGGGTGGAGCAGCAGCGTCAGGCTCGCCTCGGTCATGCCGTAGCCGTTGAAGATGTTCGGGCAGAACTCGTTGATGACGCGCTCCATGACCGCGGAGGCAATCGCCGCACCGCCCGTCGTGATGAGGCGCAGGGACGAAATGTCAAATTCGTTAAAGGACGGATGGAAAAGCATTTCCTGGATTTGCGTCGGCACTGCGAACAGCGTTGTGACGCGATCCGACGCAATCGTCTCCAGCGTGGTCTGAGCCTCATAGCGGCCGGTGACGATATTGGTGCCTCCGACCATGAGATGCGGGATGAAGAAGGCCTGCATGCCGCCGACATGGTAGAGCGGCGCGATATGGAGGGCGATGTCCTTAGGGCGAAGCCCATATTCCATGACGCAGTTCATCGCAATGGCGATGTCATTCGCATGGGTGTGCATCACGCCCTTGGGGCGCCCGGTCGTGCCGGACGTGTAAACGAGCGCCGAGAGCTGATCGCTCACAGGGATCGGAAAATTCTCGCTGAGTGGCTCGGTCGTCTCGCACAGCGTTTCGAAATGATGATGGCCCTCGGGCACATTGGCGGGATCGTAAGCACAGGAAATGGCGTCATGCACGCTGCGCACCCGGCTTAGGGCTTCGACGGCGTTTTCCGCCAGAGTCCGGCCATAGACCAGAATGCGCGCTCCGGAATCCTTCAGGATGTATGCGGCTTCACCCGGCGAAAGCCGGAAATTCAGCGGCACGGCGACCGCCCCGAGAAGCTGGCAGGCGAAATAGGTGGTCACGGAATTTTCCGAGGTCGACACATAGAACGCCACCCGGTCGCCGGGCCGCACGCCGAGCTCCGACAAAGCGCGCGCGAAGCGGCTGACCCGGTCGAACCATTCCGTATACGTCCAGCAGCGGTCTTCGAAAACAAGCGCTGTCCGGTTCGGATATCTCTCGACTGACGATCTTAGGACGCTCGCTATGTCCATGACGCCCTCCTCAGTTTGTTGGCTGGGTTTGGGAATGGTTGTTCCATTGCTAGGCGCATGGGCTCCCTATCCCAGGGGGAGAGGGTTGGGGTGAGGGGATGCAGTGTCAGCTGTCGGCTCCCGAGCCCCTCACCCGGCGCTGCGCACCGACCTTTCCCAATGGGAGAGGTGGAAACGGTGCTCATAGAGCGTTCCGTGCTAGGCAGCCGTTGCGGCATCGTACTCGCAGCCTCTAAAGGTTTGGCTTGATCTCCGGTAATTCCCGGCTGGCGATCAGATATTTCGCCATTTCGGACGTTCCGCCGACGATCGGGAGCGCCCGGGCGTCGCGATAGATCTGCTCGGCGCGGCCGTATTGCTTGGTGATGCCGTCGCCGCCGAGGATCTGCACCGTCCGGTCGGCACAGAAATTGGCGGTTTCGGTGGCGACGAGTTTGGCCTGCCCCGCCTCCCGCATGAGGGATTTGCCGTCAATCCCGACGTCATACATTTTCGTTGCCCGGTAGGTGAGCAGCTCGGTGGCGTCGATCCGCCAGCTCATTTCGGCAATCATGTCCCAGATGAGCTGCTTCTGTCCGAGCTTCTGGCCGAAGGCGGTGCGCGTCTGCGCGTGCGCCTTGGCGATGTCGAAGGCCGATCGCGCGACGCCGAGGCCGGAGCCGCCAAGGATCGCCCGCTCGAAATTGAAGGCTTCGAGCATGATGCGGAAGCCCGTGTTGATCGCGCCCAGCAGATTCGCCTCGGGCACGCGCACCTCGTCGAACAAAACTTCGCCGACCACACAGCCGCGCCGGCCCATGAAATTGTAGGTTCGCGGAAAGCTCACGCCGGCCGTGTCGGCGGGAACGGCGACGGCGCTCATGCCTTTTTGCGGCGCGACATCCGGATCGGTAATGCCCCAGACAATATAGATGTCGGCCTTGGTCGCATTGGAGATGTAACGCTTGAAACCGCTGATCACCCATTCGCGCGCGGCGTCATCGAACCGGATGCGCGTCTCCATTCCCGCGCTATCGGAGCCGACATTTTTCTCCGTCATACAGATCGACCCCACTGCGCGCCCCTCGAGGATCGGCATGAGATAGCGATCGCGAATCTCGGCGCTTGCATGGCGGTGGAGCGGATAGGCGCAGGACAGCGCCGTCGCGATGGTCGTTTCGAAGGCGTAGTTGATATAGGCGGCTTCCTCCGAGACGATCGTTGCGTGTGTCAGGCCGGGCGCCGAAAGCCGTCCCCGGTAAAGATCGGGAAACATCATGGTCAGATAGCCGGCGTCGCCGACCGCACGCACGGCGGCTTTCACCGCCTCCCAATCCTCATCATCCTCGATCGCGGCGGCGCGCGGCGCGAGCTCGAGGTCCAGGACCTCGCGAACCTCGGCGCGGAAGGCGCGGTCTTCATCACTCAGGAAAAAATCTCGCATCAGCTTGTTCTCACAATGTCGGGCACGCCAAGCAGCGCACCGAGCCGGTTCGTCTCGCGCATGACGAGGCTGAGATTGGAATCGCGCACCGTGGGCAGCAAATAGCGCGCCTTGCGGACGGTCTCGAAATCCAGCTCGGCGGTAATGAGCTGCTGGTCTTTCCCGGCGCGGACAAGCTCACGGCCGAACGGGTCGAGGATGCGCGAGCCGCCCCAGAAATTCAGCCCGTCTTCCCGGCCGACACGGTTCGACATCAGCACCGGCATCCCGTACATCATCGCGCAATAGCGGATCGTTGTGTCCCAGCCGCCGGGGTTGTCGAACTCCGCGCCGACGGCTTCCACGGCCGAACTGATCGGAACGAAGAGACAGGTCGCGCCATGCAGGGCGGTAAGCCAGACGAGCGCCGGGTTCCAGACATCGGCGCAAATCAGGAGCCCGCCGCGCCAGGGGGCGGTCAGCGGGAAGCTTTCGACATAGCGGCCCGTGGCGAAATGCTTGCCCTCCTCGAGCTGGCCATAAGTCGGGACGTTGATCTTGCGATGGATGAAAACGATCTCGCCGTTCTGGACGGCGAAGGCGGCGTTGTAGAACTGGGCGGCCGGTCCTTCCTCGATCAACCCGAAGACGACCAGCGTGTCCCCTGCGGCATCGGCAATGCGTTGAATCACCGGATCATCGCGGCGTTTGGCGAGGCGTAGAACCTCGCGGGACGCCGTGTGGCCGGTTAATGAGACCTCGGGGAAGAGGAGCACGTCGGCGGATTTCGACCGCGCCTCGTCGATATGAGCCAGATGCGTCTTAAGATTGCTGTCGATGTCCCCGATTTCCGACGCGAATTGTGAGACGGCGGCGGTCAGCTTACGGCGGTCGTTCATAGCGATGCTCTCGCAGTTAGAGCGATTGCAATACTTTGCCTCTCCCCCATGGAGCCCTCTGTGAAACAACATATTCTGCGTCGCCCCGGCCCAAGGTGAGCGCTTGTCGCGATGTCTTGCTGATCGCGACCAGACAAGCGTCGCTCACCGTAAAGGTTCGCGAGCCGGGTTCCGGGACGACGAGAAAATGGGGCCTACATTTCGCAGAGCTCTACCATGGGAAAGGAGAAGAGCCCGTCACACGAGGCCCTGTTCCTTCAGAAACTCCTCCGCGACCTGCTCAACGGATTTCTTCTCCACGTCAACCGCCGCATTCAGCGATGCCATCGTCTGGTCGTCGAGCTTGGCCGAGAGTGCATTCAAGGATTCGGCGAGCTTCGGGTTCTTGTCCAGCACCTCTTTGCGTATGGTCGGCGTGAGCGCGTAGGCCGGGAAATAATTTTTGTCGTCCTTCAATACTAAGAAGTTGAAGGCCGGTATGCGCCCGTCGGTCGCGAAGACGAGACCTACATCGACCTGCCCATCCTTGAGCGCCTGATACACGAGGCCGCTATCCATCCGCTTGATATTCGCGCGGCCGAATTCGAAGCCATAGGCTTTCTCCAAGGGCTTCAATCCGTCGGGCCGGGCATAGAATTCAGCATTGGAGGCGAAGGTCAGTTTGTCCCCTCCATTGATCTTGGCGGCAAGGTCGCTGAGCGTCTTGATGCCCTGCTTTTCGGCGTCTGCCTTACGCATGGCCAGAGCGTAAGTGTTATTTGCCTTGGAAGCGTCGAGCCAGACGATCCCTTTCTTGGCATCGAGTTCCTTGACCTTCTTATAGGTGTCTTCCGGCGACATCCGCTCCTTGATCTTGTTGTAAGTGATCAGAGATGTGCCGGTATATTCCCAATAGACATCGATCTGGCCGTTCTCCATCGCAGAACGCACCGCAGCCGAGCCCATTCCGGACCGTGTATCGACGTCGAAGCCCTTCGCTTTCAGGAGTTGCGAGGTCATTTCGGCGAGCAGTTGCTGCTCGGTAAAGTTCTTACCGCCGACGACGATGTTTTCAGCCTTTGCCAGTCCTGCGAGGCCCAGCCCGGCGAACGCGCCGAGAGCCAGTGCAAAAAATTTTCCAAACTTCATCTGTTATTCCTCCTTTGATGTCGCCGCATTCACGCGCGCAGCGGATTGACACCGCGCGGTATAAGCCAGAACTGACCCTGCCCGACGCCGAAATCGACCAGCACAGCAAGAAGCGCTGTCGGCACGGCGCCGGCAAGCAGCATGCCCGGCTCCATGAGGTCGATGCCGGTGAAGATCAGCTCGCCGAGCCCGCCGCCGCCGATCAGAAAGGCCAGCGGCACCGTTCCGACATTGATGGCGAGCGCCGTTCGGATGCCCGCAAAAATGACGTAAAGCGCATTCGGCACCTCGACCCGGCGCAAAATCTGGGTCGGTGTCATCCCCATGCCGGTTGCCGCTTCCTTGAGATGGGGCGGGACCGCCAGCAGGCCCACATAGGTATTGCGAACGATCGGAAGCAGTGTCGCAATGAAGAGGCCGAATATCGCCGGCTGTTTGCCGATCCCGAGGAAACTCATGGACAGGGCGAGCACCGCCAGGGTCGGGATCGTCGTACCGATATTGAAGACCTGCATGAGCGTCTCGGCGACGCCGCGCATCGAGGGGCGCGAAAGCAGGATGCCGGCCGGGATGCCGATGAGAATGGCGAGGCTGCCCGAGATCGCAACCAGCTCGATATGCTGCCGCGTGAGATAGACGACGTCCTCCCAATAGCGCGCGATTTCGGCCCATATGCCTGTCACATAGATGATCGCGACGAGCGCGAGAATCGTGACGACAGAAAGAAGTGGACCGCCGCCGCGCCGCTCATTGCTCATAAGCGCTCTCCGGTTGCTTATGAGGATGGGCCGGCCGGTACGTCTCACCGAGCAGATGTGTGATTCCGGACTGGGTGACACATCCCGTGAATCGACCGTCGCCGTCGACAACCGGGAGCCAGGTCACGGCATGCGCGAACATCTCGGAAACGGCGGTGCGCAGATCGGCGCCCGCGTCGACAATGACCGTGATGGGCTGAATGTTCTCAGCGAGCGAGCCGTTGCCCTTGCCGGCGCCGTCCATCGGAACATAGCCGACCGGATGGTGCTTCTCATCCAGCACGACGACATCCATGTTTCGCTCGCGCATCAGCCCTTGCGCCTTGTCGAGACTGTCCGATTGCAGCACGGCCGGCGCGTCGATATCCGCGGCCTGTCTGACCTTCACCAGCCGGAGGCGCTTCAGGGTGCGATCCGAGCCGACGAAATCGGCGATGAAGTCATTGATCGGGTGCGCGAGGATATTGTCCGGCGTGTCGAACTGCTCGAGCTTGCCGGTGCGGAAGATGGCGACCTTGTCTCCCATCTTCACCGCTTCATCGATATCGTGCGAGACGAACATGACCGTCTTCTTCAGTTCGGCCTGCATCCTCAGGAACTCATCCTGAATGACCTCGCGGTTGATCGGATCGATGGCGCCGAAGGGCTCGTCCATCAGCATCACCGGCGGGTCCGCCGCGAGCGCGCGGATCACGCCGACACGCTGCTGCTGGCCGCCGGAAAGCTCTCTCGGATAGCGGTGCAGGAATTGCGCGGAATCGAGCGCCACCATTTCGAGCAGTTCGGCGGCCCGGGATTTGGCCTTCTTATCGTCCCACCCGAGAAGCTTCGGCACGACGCAGATATTTTCCTCGATCGTCATATTCGGGAAGAGGCCGATCTGCTGGATCACATAGCCGATGTTCCGGCGGAGCTCGACCGTGTTATAAGTATCCGTGTCCTGATCATTAATGTAGATCTTGCCGGAAGTGTGCGGGATCAGCCGGTTGATCATCTTCAGCGTCGTCGTCTTCCCGCAGCCGGACGGCCCGAGCAGAATGCAGATCTCGCCTTCATTGACGTTCATATTGATGTGATCGGCGGCAACCACTTCGCCGCTCGGGGTCGTGAAGATCTTGGTCAGGTCGTCCAGTCTGATCATCGAGATCTCCTCGGCGGCCATCCGCGGGGGTATGCGCAGCCGGTGATGCCCTTCAGAGTTTGACCCCTGTCGGGGTCAGCCTATTCTGCACCCATAGCAGGAAATAGTCGGCGATAATCGCAAGCAGACTTACAGCCACCGCGCCGACAACGAGCTGGCGAACGTCGGTCTGCGAAATGCCGCGCGAAATCAGAACGCCGAGGCCGCCCGCGCCGATATAGGCCGCGATGGCGGCAACACCGATATTCATCACCACCGCTGTCCGAATCCCACCCATGATGACCGGGATGGCGAGAGGGATTTCGACCTGCCGCAATCTTTGCACCGATGTCATCCCCATGCCCCGAGCCGCTTCCCGAAGGGCGGGATCGACATTCGTGATGGCGGTATAGGTGTTCCGGATGATCGGGAGCTGGGAATAAAGCAGGATAGCCAACACCGCCGGCAGATAGCCGATGCCATGTCCGATGGTCGACAGGATCGGAATCATCAGGCCGAACAGGGCGATCGACGGAATGGTGATGATGATTGAAGCGATATAGATGACGATCTCGGCAACGCGTTGGTTCTGCGTGATGCCAATGCCGATCGGGACGCCTGTCAGAATTGCAGCCCCAACGGCAACACCGACGATCGTGATGTGCTCGATGGTGAGTGAAAAAATAACGTCAATATTATCGGCGACAAATCCGATCGTTTCCATTGAGCTCCTTCAGACGTTTCCTCAAGCCATTCGCTTATTGCGATTTTTTGTTTGCTTTCGGCAGTCTACATCATAGGGCCTTCAGGCAAAACTCTTAAACCTTACAATTTTGGCCCCCTATCGCGTTCAGGCGCCCTGCCGCAATAGGCGCCATCAAATCTGCCGCCCAAGAAGAGCGTCATCGACCGGGTAGCGTGACAGCATCTCGACCCCGGTCTCGGTGATCAGGAGCTCCTCTTCGAGCTTGACGCCTTCCGCGCCATCGACCTCGCCGATATAGCTTTCGACCGACACGACCATGCCGGGCTCCAGAATACCGTCGCCGGTGAAGCGGTCGAGATCCATTGCGTGGGCCACGAGCGGCGTTTCGCCATGCAGGCCGACACCGTGAATGATCGAGGGATAGCGTCGGTCGAGAAAGCGTTCAGGGATCGGCCAGGCCGCCTCGGCAAGCTCGCGGAAGCTCATGCCGGGCTTGAGGATACCGATATTATGGTGCACCTGCTCCCAGGCCATCTGATAAAGGCTTTGCTGATAGCCGCTGGGGCGCCCCGGGCCGGCAAAAAAGGTGCGCGAGAAATCGGAATAGTAGCCGTTCGAACCGATCGTGTCGGTATCAAGCGCGACCAGTTCGCCGGGACGGATGACGCGCTCGCTTGCTTCATTGAACCAAGGGTTGGTGCGCGGGCCGGAATTCAGGAGCCGCGTTTCAATGAACTCGCCGCCGCCCGCGATCACTGCGCCATACATCGTGGCGAAGAGGTCGTTTTCCGTCAGACCGGGGCGGATCGTTTCTTCGACGGCATAGACCGCGCCTTCCGTCGATGCCATCGAGATGGCAAGGCACGCGATCTCCTCCGGTGTCTTGAGCCGGCGGGCGTGAAGCGTGTCGCCCATGCAGTCGCGTACCTCCAGACCCTGCTCCTCGAGCGCTCTGGCGAGGCCGAGCGTGCAGCGGTCGAGCCCGACCCGAAGGCTGCCGCGACCATGCTCGCGCACGAGACCGGCGATTTCCTGGGCAAAGGGCGATGCGCTAACGTCCTGGCGCTGATTGACTGCCGCCCAAACGACTTTGGACGTGCGGGCGTCGTCGATCGTCTCCAGCCAGGTCGAAACATGCGCGCTGCCCGGATATTCGAACAGAATGACCGGTCCGTCGAGCGGTACATAGATGTAGCGCGTGGAGTTGCGCAGGAAATAGCCGAACATGTTGCGCGAGCCGGTGGCGTAACGCTGGTTGTTCGGATCGAACAGGACGAGCGCGGCGTAGTCCTTCTCCGCCATCATGGCGCGCAGACGCTTCAGCCGGCCGGCCCGCAATGAAACGGGATCGAAGCCGGGGGGAACACTGTCCACATTCGCGACGGCGCCGGACGGTGTGATCGGTGGCCGTGGTCCGCCGCCTGTCTGTTCGCCGTGACTCACCTCGCGCTCCTCAATCTTTCAGCGTGTCCGATCGCGCCAACCCCTGGGCCGCCTCACGCTCATGGATCGGCGCGATGCGCCCGAACAGCTTTTTCGTTCGCGTTGCGCGGCCGATGAAGCCCGGTTCGCGCGCATAGCCGAAAATGACCGTGTGGCGGTCGCGCTCGCCTTCAACCCTGGTGACGCGATGGACGGATAGCCGCCCGTAGAAGATCTGCAGGTCGCCGGGCTTCAGATCGAGGGGGCGCACCAGCGTCCGATCGCCGTCCAGAACAGCGCCGACCGCGCCGAGATTCTCGTCACGCGCGCTGCGGATCTTGGGGCAGTATTCGAAAGTGCCGCCTGCGCTCGGCGCCTTGGTCATCAAGGTAACGATGAAATCATTGCTGTCATAGTGCCAGGGATGCTGGCAACCGGGCCTGAGGCAGTTGACGACCAGACCCGCCAGCGGGTCGGCATATTCGTAAAGCGCCGGCTCGTCCATCGCAGCCGCGACGAACGTCTGGAACTGCGGGTTTTCGTAAAGGGAGCGAATGAGTGTGCCGCGCGGGATCAGATCGCCGGCAACGAAACCGTTGGTGCGCTCATTGAAGATGTTGACCGGATGATCATCCGGCAGCGAGGGATCGCCGTCGCTGTTGTAGATGTTCGTGACCGTGGAATTGTAATGGGCGTGCGGGCCAAGATGGCCGGTCTCCGCCTCCAGACGCGCCAGGGCATCCGGTCTGACAAAGCTTTCAAGCACGACGCAGCCATCATCGGCGAGCTGCGCCCGGCAGCGTGCCAGAAGTCCGGCGCCGTCCGCGTCATCCAAGCGGTTAATCGAATAGCGGCAAAGATCAACAATCTCGGCCAGTGGCAAGGCGGTCTCGGGACGGGTCTCGGCAGATATGGACATCGGGTTCGTTCGCCAGGGTAAGCAAGATCGGGGCATGCGAAGCTGCCAGTATCCCGAGCCTAGTAATGCCCCATCGAAAAGGGAAACGATTATGTGTCATAGTATCTATGAGGATCGGCAATAGATGAGGCGCGGACCGGATGGATGCGGAGCTGCTCAGAACATTCCTGACGGTCGCTGAGCTTGGTGGGTTCAGCGCTGCCGGACGACAGCTCAATCTGACCCAGTCCGCGGTCAGCCTGCAGGTGAAGCGGCTGGAAGAACGGATCGGCGTCAGCCTGTTCACCCGGACCAGCCGGTCGGTCGTCCTGACGGAAGCCGGGACAGTTCTCGTTCCGTTTGCGCAGCGAATTCTGCGCCTCAATGGCGAGGCCGAGGAAGCCATCAGCAAATCGGCCGTTGCGCAGAATTTGCGCGTCGGCATGACCGACGAGCAGGCCGTCGCCTATCTGCCGGTCCTGCTGCCCGCATTCACCCGGCACTATCCCGGGGTGCGGCTGGAGGTGATCTGCGATCAAAGCCCACAGCTCGTCGAGAGGGTCCATGACGGATTGCTCGATATCGCGCTCACCATTCGCCATCCGGACTGCAATGGGGGCACATTGATTGGACAGGAGAATCTCCGCTGGGTTGCGGCAACGGATCTCCCGGTCGCTTCTCAGGAGGTCATCCCGCTCGCGGTCAATCCCGACGGCTGCGTCTATCGCGCCAGCGCAATTGCCGCTCTGAACCGCGCCGGCAGGCGTTGGCGCGTCGCGTTCACCAGCGCGAATCCGGCTAGTACAAATATCGCCGTCCAAACCGGCTTGGGGATCTGCGTGAAAACGGAGCGTGCGCTGCCGGAAGGATGCCGTCTTCTCGACTTCGCGGATGGCCTGCCGCCGCTTGGCAATGTCATGGTGGAACTGCATGTCAGCGCCCAAGCGCCGACCGAGCCGGTCCGCACGATCCGCGATCTGCTGTTGCAGGCAGCCGGACAATGCAAGGGCTTCAGCGCCGCGATTTGAGGCGAAGCAGACGCGCAGCGGGCTTCGGCTGCGCATTGGGCGCATTCCAGCGAACGGCGTTGAATGAGACCATTGCAAATATAGTGGAGTGTGCGAAGTCGGCAGCTCGGCCCTAATGATCGGGCCTTCTGCCGTCGCCGCATGCATCACCTGCACTGCGGATATTCGGACGTCCGAGCCTCGTTGAAAACCCTGATTGCGGGCGTGTGGTTCCGAGCCCCGCGGTTCATTGCCATCAGCCTATTGAATGAGCGGACCGTGGGCGGCCGAGATGTCGATGCCGCTGATCTCGGCGCGGCCGGCGAGCACGGCGATGTACTGCGCGACCGCCTTGGACCAGCTCGCCGCTTCGAGCCAACCCGCGATCCGGTCGGCGACATGCTCGAAGGGCAATTGCGCGCCTTCGATCCTGCGCTCAAGGAAGACGATATGGAAACCGAAACGGCTTTCCACCGGATGCGGCAGCAATGCGCCCTCCTCCATCGTCTCAAGCGCTCGCTCGAACTCGGGCACGGTCGAGCCGCGCGTGATCTGACCGAGATTGCCGCCCTGTTCGCGTGACGGGCAGGCGGAGTGCTCGGCGGCCAGGGCCGGGAAATCCTCCGGCGTTCGCGTCAGATGAGCGAGCAGGCGTTCTGCCGCGTCCCGTGCCGGGCGGCGTGCGGTCTCGTCGCCGGCGGGAGCGGCGAGAAGAATATGCCGGGCCTCCCAGATCGGCTCGGAGCGGAAGCGCGCCGGATTGTTCTTATAGAAGCGGCGGCATTCCTCCTCGCTCGCCGCGGGGGCCGCAATGTCGCGCTTGATCAGCAGGCGGATGGCGGCATCCTCCTGTGTTTCCGAGCGCCGCTCCCCGACGGCCTCCGCTTGCGCCTCGATACCGAGACGCCGGGCTTCCTGCAGCAGCAGCTCGCGGACGACCAGCGCCTGCGCCGCCGCGATCAGCGCTGCGCCGGGCGTCTCCGCCGGATGGTTCTGCGCTTCAGCAAGGATGTCCGCCTCGGCGATCGGAGCGCCATTGACGGAGATTTCCTTCAGCACCGGCCGAGCCTTCGGCGGCACGGTGGTGTCCGGCTCGACATAGCCATTATAACCGCGCCCCTCCCGGCCGGATGATGTCACATCATGTTTCAGCGATGGGTTCTGATAAAGCGTCGCCATCGGCTTCACTCCGCCGGAATGCGGATCATTGTCGGACGCGGCGCCTTATGGCGCACGACCTGATAGCCCGGCCGCCAGAGATAGCGCACCGGTGCGCTCAGCATGTGAACCAGCCGGGTGAAGGGGAAGACCAGCAGGATCGTCAGCCCAAGGAAGAGATGCGCCTTGAAGATCGGATGCGCATCCAGCACATAGCTCGACGCCGCCGGATCGAAGGTGAAGATCCCCTGCGCCCAGGCCATGAACTTGACCATCTCAATCCCGTCGAGGTGCTGCAGCGAGATCGGGATGGTCGCCAGGCCGAGGCCGAGCTGGACCCAGAGCAGGATGATGATGGCGGTGTCAGAGAAGCTGGAGGCCGCGCGCACCCGCGCATCGAACAGCCGCCGGTGGACGAGCAGCGTCGCGCCGACGATCGCCATCGCGCCGGCGATGCCGCCCACGACGATAGCGAGAAGCTGCTTCGCGCCGTGGCTGATGCCGATCGCGTCGAACACCCAGATCGGCGTCAGCAGGCCGACCAGATGCCCGAAGAAAACGACGATCACGCCGACATGAAACAGTACCGAGCCCCACATGAGCTGCTTGCGGCGCAAAAGCTGGCTCGATCCTGACCGCCAGCTATAGGGTTCGCAGTCATAGCGGATGATCGTGCCGATCGCCAGGACAACCAGCGCGATATAGGGATAGTAACCAAAGACGAGCGTGTTCAGATAGTCGTACATCGCTCAAGCTCCTGGAACGGAGGAATTTTGAGGCGGATCGGCGGGGCGGCGCTGCCCGGCGCGGATCTGGGTACGAATGCGATCGACACCGCAGGGGTTGTTTCCCGGGCCTCCGCCGAAGGTGACGGCCTCCTCCTCCCAGACCTTGTCGAGCGCTTCGAGATCGTTCGGATCGTCGTCTTCTTCCTCAAGAATCTCTGCAAGCACCGCCGGATCGACCTTTCCCCGCGCAATTGTTTCCAATACGCGGAAGGCATTGCCGTAGATTGAGCGGCGTTTGCGCAGCCGCTCGCGCAGAGCCGAGATGATGTGCACCGTCTGGCCAAGCAGCTCGCGTGCCTGAGCCTCCGGGACGGCTGAGAGGAATTCCAGGAACAGCGGCAGATAATCGGGCAGTTCCTTCGCGCCGATCTCGAAACCGTGGCTGTCATACATGGCCATCAGATCGACCATGGCCTGACCGCGGTCGCGGCTTTCGCCATGGATATGCTCGAACAGATGCAGCGAAAGCGAACGGGTCCGGTCGAACAGGAAGACATAGCGTTCCTGTGCGTCATAGAGATCGAGCCCGGCGATGTCGTCCGCAAGCTTGACCAGCAGCGCCTTTTCGCGCTCCCCGGTGAGCCTGTCGGCCTCAAGCGCGGCCTTCAGCTCGGGCACGCCCTGTTGCAACTCTTCCGTCGGATAGGAGAGCAGCAGTGAGACAACTTTCGGCGAGATATTCATGTGAGTGCTCTCCTTAGAAAACTTCCGTAGGCGTTTGAACGGCTTTCTTGCGTTTGGCGCCGAACAGGTCCGCATCGGACGTGCCGCCGGAGCAGCCATTGCCGAAGGAGAAGCCGCAGGAACCGCGCACGTCATAGGCATCCTCGCTGATCTCACGATGCGAGGTCGGGATTACGAAGCGGTCCTCGTAATTGGCGATGGCCATCACGTGGTACATCTCCTCGATCATCTGGCCTGTCATGCCAACCTTCTCCGCCACGGCCTCATCGATCACGCCGTCTACGCTCTTGCCCCGCATATAGGCGCGCATGGCCAGCATCCGTTCCAAGGCGGAGATAACCGGCTCGTCCTTGCCGGCCGTCAGCAGATTGGCGAGATAGCGGATCGGGATGCGCAGGCTCCTGACGTCCGGCAAGCCGGCATCCCAGTCGAGCTTGCCGGCCTCGGCGGCGGACTGCACCGGCGAGAGCGGCGGCACATACCAGACCATCGGCAAGGTGCGATATTCCGGATGCAGCGGGAAGGCGACCTTCCAGTCCATCGCCATCTTGTAGACCGGCGAACGTTTCGCTGCTTCCAGCCATGCTTCGGGCACGCCCTCCTTGCGGGCCTGCTCGATGATCGCCGGATCGTTCGGATCGAGAAACACCTTGAGCTGTTCCTCGTAAAGATCCTGCTCGTCGGCGGCAGAGGCCGCTGCCGAGATCCGGTCGGCATCGTAGAGGATTACGCCGAGATAGCGGATGCGCCCCACGCAGGTCTCCGAACACACGGTCGGCTGACCGCTTTCAATGCGGGGATAGCAGAAAGTGCATTTCTCCGATTTGCCCGACGACCAGTTGTAATAGATCTTCTTGTAGGGGCAGCCGGAGACGCACATGCGCCAGCCGCGGCATTTTTCCTGATCGATCAGGACAATGCCGTCATCCTCGCGCTTGTAGATCGCACCGGACGGGCAAGCCGCAACGCAGGCCGGGTTGAGGCAGTGCTCGCACAGCCGCGGCAGATACATCATGAAGGTGTTTTCGAACTGGCCGTAAATCTCTTTCTCGACGCCCTCGAAATTATAGTCCTTCGAGCGCTTGGAGAATTCGCCGCCGAGGATTTCCTCCCAGTTCGGCCCCCATTCGATCTTCTCCATACGCTCGCCGGTGATCAGCGAGCGCGGACGTGCGGTCGGCATGGTCTGACTTTCCTTCGCCGTCTGGAGATGGCCATAATCAAAGTCGAATGGCTCGTAATAATCGTCGATCTCAGGCAGGTCCGGATTGGCGAAAATCTTGGCGAGGATGCGCCATTTCGAGCCCATTTTCGGCTCGATCTTGCCGTTGGATTTGCGAACCCAGCCGCCATTCCACTTCTTCTGGTTCTCCCATTCCTTGGGATAGCCGATACCGGGCTTGGTCTCGACATTGTTGAACCAGGCGTATTCGACGCCTTCGCGGTTGGTCCAGACGTTCTTGCAGGTCACGGAGCAGGTGTGGCAGCCGATGCACTTATCGAGGTTCAGCACCATGCCAATTTGTGCACGGATCTTCATTCAGCCGCCTCCTTCACTTGAGCGGTCGTTTCCACATAGGGGCCTTCCATCCAGTCGATCTTTTCGAGCTTGTGGACGATGACGAACTCGTCGCGGTTGGACCCGACCGTGCCGTAATAGTTGAAGCCGTAGGATTGCTGGGCGTAGCCGCCGATCATGTGGGTCGGCTTGGTGATCGCCCGCGTGACCGAATTATGAATGCCGCCGCGCTGTCCGGTGAGCTGAGAGCCCGGCGTGTTCACGATCTTCTCCTGAGCGTGATACATGAAGATCGTGCCGTCCTTCATGCGCTGGGAGACGACCACGCGCGCCGAGATCGCGCCATTGGCGTTGTAGACCTCGACCCAGTCATTATCGACGAGGCCCGCCTTGGCCGCGTCGTTCTCTGATAGCCAGACGACTGGACCGCCACGATTGAGCGTCAGCATCAAGAGATTGTCCGTATAGGTCGAATGGATGCCCCATTTCTGATGCGGCGTAATGAAGTTCAGCACGACATGGGGGCGTCCGTCTGAGCGGGCCTCGATCGCTGGGGTGACGGTCTTGGTGTCGATCGGCGGACGGTAGACGCAGAAGCCTTCGCCGAAAGCGCGCATCCAGAGATGGTCTTGATAGAGCTGCTGGCGGCCTGTCAAAGTGCGCCAGGGGATCAACTCATGGACATTGGTGTAACCCGCATTGTAGCAGACCTTCTCCGACTCCAGACCGGACCAGGTCGGCGAAGAGATGATCTTGCGCGGCTGGGCAACGACATCACGAAAGCGGATCTTCTCGTCTTCCTTTGAGATCGCGAGATGGGTGTGATCGCGGCCGGTGAATTTCGACAACGCCTCCCATGCCTTGACGGCAACCTCGCCATTGGTTTCCGGCGCGAGCAACAGGATAACCTCTGTTGCATCGATATCCGTATCGATCCGCGGACGGCTTTTCGTTGCGCCGTCTTCCGTGACGACGCCATTGAGCTTGCCCAGCAGTTCAACCTCGTGCTCGGTGTTCCATGAGATGCCCTTGCCGCCATTGCCCAGCTTGTCCATCAGCGGGCCGAGCGCGGTGAAGCGTTTGTAAAGGTTGGGATAATCCCGCTCGACGACAGCGATGTTCGGCATCGTCCGGCCGGGGATGGCTTCGGTCTCGCCTTTATTCCAGTCCTTCACATCGAGTGGCTGCGCCATCTCGCCGGGCGTGTCATGCAGGATCGGCACAAGGACGACATCCTTCTCGACGCCGAGTACTTCCGGTGCAACTTCCGAAAACTTCTTCGTGATTCCTTTGAAGATGTCCCAATCGCTGCGCGCTTCCCAAGCCGGATCTGCTGCAGATGTCAGCGGATGGATGAAGGGATGCATGTCCGAGGTGTTTAGATCGTTCTTTTCGTACCAAGTGGCGGTCGGAAGGACGATGTCGGAATAGACACAGGTCGTGGACATGCGGAAGTCGAGCGTGACCAGCAGGTCCAGCTTTCCTTCCGGGGCCTCGTCGTGCCAGACGGCCTCTTTCGCGCGCTCGCGGCCTTCCTCGCCCAGATCCTTGCCCATGACGCCATGTGCGGTGCCAAGCAGATGCTTGAGGAAATATTCATGGCCTTTGCCAGACGAGCCGAGCAAGTTGGAGCGCCAGACGAACATATTGCGCGGCCAGTTTGCCGGATCGTCCGGATCTTCGCAGGACATTTGCAGCGTGCCAGCCTTCAAACGGGTGGCGACGTAGTCCTTCACTTCCTGTCCGGCAGCTTCCGCCGCTTTGGCAACCTCCAGAGGATTGGTCTTGAGCTGCGGAGCCGATGGCAGCCAGCCCATGCGCTCGGCGCGGATATTGTAATCGATCAGCGTGCCGTCCCACGGGCCTTCCGGCGCGGTTGGCGACAGGATCTCGTCGACCTTCAGCGTTTCGTAGCGCCACTGATCCGTATGCGCATAGAAGAAGGAGGTCGAGTTCATCTGCCGGGGTGGGCGGCTCCAGTCGAGACCGAAGGCAAGAGGCAGCCAGCCAGTCTGCGGACGCAGCTTCTCCTGTCCGACATAATGGCTCCAGCCGCCGCCGGACTGACCGACACAACCGCACATCACCAGGAGATTGATGATCCCCCGGTAATTCATGTCCATGTGGTACCAGTGGTTCAAACCGGCGCCGAGAATGACCATGGAACGGCCGCCGGTCTTCTCCGCATTACGTGCGAATTCGCGAGCGACTTCGATGATCTGTGCACGCGGAACGCCGGTGATCTTTTCCGCCCATGCCGGCGTATAGGGAAGATTTTCCTCATAAGATTTGGCCGAGTTCGTATCGCCTAGCCCGCGATCAAGGCCGTAATTGGCAACGAACAGGTCGAAGACGGTGGCGACAAGCGCCTCACCGTCCGCAAGCTGAACTTTCTTCGCGGGAACGGCGCGATGCAGGATACTTTCGTGCTCGGTTCCCTCGAAATAGTCGTGCTCGCGATTGCCGAAATAGGGGAAGGCGACTTCGGCGATCTCATCGTAGCGGTCGTCCAGAATGAAGCTCATTTCCAGCTTCACATCTTCGCCCTGACCGTCCTTCGCCTCAAGGTTCCACTTGCCCTGCTCGCCCCAGCGGAAGCCGATGGAGCCATTGGGCACGACGAATTTGCCGGACGCAGCATCATAGGCGACGGTCTTCCAGTCCGGATTGTTCGCCTCGCCAAGGCTGCTTTCGAAATCCGAGGCGCGAACGAGCCGGTCCGGCACATAAGCCCCGTCCTTCTTCACCAGCCTGACCAGCGTCGGCATGTCGGTATAGCGGCGGCAATAATCCTCGAAATACTCCGCCTGCCGATCGAGATGGAACTCGCGCAGGATGACGTGGCCCATCGCCATGGCGAGCGCGGCGTCGGTGCCCTGTTTCGGATGCAGCCAGAGGTCGGAGAATTTGGCCGCTTCCGAATAGTCCGGCGAGACGACGACGGACTTCGTGCCCTTGTAGCGGACCTCCGTATAGAAATGCGCATCCGGCGTGCGCGTCTGCGGCACATTCGAGCCCCAGAGCATCAGGAAGCCGGAATTGTACCAGTCCGCGCTTTCGGGAACGTCGGTCTGCTCGCCCCAGGTCATCGGCGAGGCGGGAGGCAGGTCGCAATACCAGTCGTAGAAGGACATGCAGGTGCCGCCAAGCAGCGACAGATAGCGCGAGCCCGCCGCGTAGGAGACCATCGACATGGCCGGGATCGGCGAGAAGCCAATGACGCGATCCGGGCCCCATTTGCGCGCCGTATAAGCGTTGGCGGCGGCGATGATCTCGTTGACCTCGTCCCATGTGGCGCGGACAAAGCCGCCGAGGCCGCGCATCTTGGTGTAGTCGCCGCGCTTGGCCGTATCGGCCTGGATCGCCTCCCAGGCGGCGACCGGCGATTTCATGACCCGCTCTTTCCGCCAGAGCTTCAAAAGCCGCGACCGGATCAGCGGATTTTTCACCCGATTGGCCGAATACATGTACCAGCTA
>Ga0315553_10001447_pt1 | contig 19612 bp, 17 predicted proteins | sample SalMarSW160140MG_FD_203099 | JGI IMG/M metagenome (GOLD analysis project Ga0315553, IMG submission 203099) | Salt marsh sediment microbial communities from the Plum Island Ecosystem LTER, Massachusetts, United States - Salt Marsh Sediment SW1601-40 ... | reverse complement strand
TAAGGATGAATTGTTAAGAGATAATCTCTAAAATTTCCCATATACCATTAATGATAAAATCAGGTTTTTCTAATTTGTTTTTATTAATCATTTCTAAAGTTGTTTCTCCAGAAAGCACGCAACAGGTTGTAACTCCAGCATCTATTCCCATTTTTATGTCTGTGTACAATCTATCTCCAAACATCACAGCATCTTCCGGCTTTATTTTGATTTCCCTGAGCTTAAACAAGAGCATTTCTTTGTTTGGTTTTCCAAAAACAACAGGCATTCTATCTGTTGCTTTACATAAGAGGGCGGCAATACCTCCAGCATCAGGTATAAATCCATCCTCTGTAGGACATTTATTGTCTAAATGAGTGGCGATATATGGAAGACCTTTTTGGAGTAGATATGATGCCTTTGTTAACCGATTATAGGTCAATTCTTGATCAAAAGCGAGAACAATAATTTCGGGATTACTTTCGCTTAAAGTAAAGCCTTCCTCAATAAACTCTTTTTTAAGAGACTCATTTCCTAGTAAAAAAACAGTAGTGAAGTTATTTTCCTTTAAATAACTGATGGTAGGATGTTGAGAGAGTATTAAATTATCACGGGTTGCATTCAAGTTTAAATTATTTAATTTTTTAAGGTAATCAGAGGTTGATTTACTTGAATTGTTTGAAAGAAAAAAGTAACGCTTTCCTTGCTCTTTAAGAGCTTCAATTATTTCAATCACTCCATCAAAGAGTTTATTTCCTAAATAAAGTGTCCCATCCAAATCAAAGAAGAATACTTTTTTTCTGCTTAGTTCAGTGATACTTTTATTTATTGCGCTCATAAAAAAAACTCCGAGAAATTCTAAGGATAATTTGAAAAATAATTTAAATTTATAAGTTATCCGTTTTAAATAAATTAGATCTTTCTAATTGCGATAAGGAACTGTTTGCATTTTCACTTCGCTTGATTTTAACCAAGCTTTATATTTAAAAGTATATTTACCCTTAACTAATGGGCTATACCCCGTTTCTTCTTCAAATAGAATTCGTTTTATCTCAGAATCTAAATGATTATACTTCATCTTAGTAGTTCTCCTAACTCCTATTATGTAGAGTGTTATTATAGAAATAACTACAACCAATATTATTACAATTACCTGCGATAAAGCTAAGTAAATGCTAGTCATAACAATAAATATAGTGATTGGGATGATACTGAAATAACAATATAGACAATAGTAGCCAATATAACCAATAAAAAATTGTATTTCTTCTGTATCGTAATTATTTTCGGTAATTGAAAGTATTAGCCATTTACGATAATCCGCCTTTAACTTCCTCTCTCTAAGTGCTTCTAAACCAGTTTCATCGTAATACTTCTTTTGATTAATCTTTGTATCTGAAATGATACAAATCTTTCTTTCTTTGACTTCTAAATAGAGAAATAAGGAGAAAACACAGGTAATAAAAATAACTATATATGTAAATGGATGAATATAAAATCGTTTTTCTAAACTCACTGTTAGGAACGCAAGGATGAGTACAAGACAGATATAAGAGAAGACTTTTTTTAGTTTTGATTTAAAGTATAATTTTAAAAATAATCGAAGCATTTTATCTTGTTAATTTCTTCTATAATGTTGTTTTAAAGTAAAGAAAAAAAAGTAAAAATTTAAGAATTTTGGTTTTGGTTTTTTGAAAGCAGTAAATTTTATATTGCGATTATGATTTTGCTCCTTCTATTTCTGTCCCACACCATTTGCAATATTTGTCGTCCTCTGATAATTTACTACGACAAAATGAACATGTTTTCGATTTTGCCGGAGTTACTATGGTTGGTTCATTAGTGCTCCTTCCTTCAACTTTACCTCCACAATTCGGGCAAAATTGAGCATCGGGTCGGATAGAATTTCCACAACGAATGCAGTTAGTTTCTATTTTACTAGGTTTTTTTAGAGCTGATTTTACGGGGGTTACTTTCGACGATGGTTTTGATTTTAATTTCTTCTGTCCTCTTCTCGCAAGGAGAGCAACAACAATTACGATTCCAACAACAACTATGATAGCAATTAATATTGGTTGAATATCTATCCACCGTTCAGTAGATGTAATTCCAGTATCGTAGGTCACATCAAAAGTAATGGTCGTTGTTTCTTCTGGAGAGAGCATCGGATCAAAATAAACGAAAAAATACCATGTTCCATCACTTGTTACGGTAAATGTGTTTTGAGGGATTGAATCTACTCCTTCAATAGAAAAATCAGCTGCGGATAAGTCAATCACATTCGCAGCAGAGTAGTCAATTGTGAAATTAACCACAACTGAAGATACTCCTTCGTTATACCAAACAATGTAATAATCTCTCGCTGATAACACATTATATACTCCCGTATCTGATAACTCATCGTTCTCATCGACATAAAAAGAAGGACTACCACCTTGATTCCAGTCGTAAAGAGCTTGACCGCTTGCTATAAAGAAATCAACTAGTCCTGATGCGTTAAAATCGTAGTTTATTGTTGATCCGGGTTTTAAATAATATCCTACATATTCATATTGATTATTTAGAAGATTAAGCTGATCAGAATCGCTCCCAACTTTCGTAGTTGTAGGTAAAGACTCAAAAGGTCGATCCCATATAGCAAAGCTTATTAAGCTAGGTGATGATTGTATTTGATATGTTATATCACCCCCAGCTTTTAAATCTTCATATTCGTACCAGTATTCGTTAAAGTATAGGGTTTCAGTTGAGCGATAATTCACAGTACCATTTGCATCTACATTACTAAAAGGAAACCACATCGCTACTCCAAAAAGAGGTAACAATATTAGTCCTAAGACGATTGCCATCGTAACACCACCTCCAACATAGACAGGGGAATAGTACCAAGGCCTATACCATCGTCCAGCCCACCATGGGTTATACCACCAGTGCCTATACCATGGCCGATACCCATACCCGTAGTATCTCCTGCGGGGTCCATAGTAAGAGTGACGGTAAGGTCCGCTCGGTGCTCTTGAGGTTACTCGCGTTGCCCCAGTTCTTCCAAATGGTGTTCCTGAGGGTCTTGAACCACCCATTCGGAAACTTGCTGAACCACCACGAAAACCTCCTCCTCGAAATCCGCCTCCACTAAACCCTCCACCTCTAAAACCACCACCACCACCACGAGGCACTTTTATCTAGGCACCTCGTTAGCAGATTCTTTTTGACGAAAAAAATAATCCCGATAGATTGCTGCTAGTACTAAACTCATAGATATTATAGATAATGTCAATCCAACTCCATCAACAATTACATTCGGAGATGGAACAGCAATCGCAAATGCGATACCTAATAGAATCCAGTCAATAATTAGAACCGCAATAAATAAAATAGGTAATAAAAATTGTACCAGAAATCCAGTTTGAACATTACGCACGGCAGAATAACTCGAGAAAATTATTGAAAAAAGCGCAAGGATACCGAATATAACGATCAGAACACTAAAGATAACTATAAATAACCAAATTATTCCGTTAGTATTAATAAGATTCACGAAAGGAACGAGGAAATTAATGCCTTTTGCTTCAAACAATCCAAAAAGGACAACCTGTCCTTCAATTTCAGCCATCCCGAAAAAACTAAGCAAATCAGCTGGATTTCCTGAAAAGAAGCCAAATATTCCAACAAGCGGGAAAATTACACCAAACACAAACGCAATAATTGTACAACCAGTTGCGAACCAAAATTCCGCTGATCTCGTATCAGCCACAGGAATTAAGCCTACCTCGTCGTAATTCTCATCAGGAATATAGCTCCAGCAATCTTGTATAGAGCAAACTCCAACCAACTTCTCATTTTCTACCACTGGCACGACATTGACATTTAAATCTCGCATTCTTGCAAAAGCTATAGTAACAGGATCATCAAGGGAAACGGGTTTAATCTTATACATAGTCGAAATTATCTTTTCTTCTTTAGGATCAGTTCCTTTAGCTACGACATTTTGAATAATATCAAAATCAGCTATGATTCCGAGAACTTTATTAGACTTTTCTTCGACTACAACTAAATCTGGCACTCCTAACTCTTTCATTTTTTTTGCTGCTTCTTGAATGGTCGCATTAGAATCGATTACACCGTATTCATCGTCAATAACCAAATCTTTTATAAAATATTCTTTTTTAGTTAAACCCAAATTCATCATTTTTTTATGTTAGATTTGTTATTTATAAAACAGATTGAAGTAACTATTAAAATTAACTATAGTCCAGTTATTAATTATTAGAGTAAAACGATAATTCTCTCAAGAATTTATATGAGAAAAGGAATAATATATAAGATTAAAAAAAAAAGAGTAGCTTGAATTAGTAAAATTCTGCTCCTTCTATTATAGTGGTAGAAACGACTAGTTCCTGCGCGGCCTTCGTTGCTCGCATGACCTTCGCCATGTTACCTACGAGTTTAAATTTACCAGCCATTAATCCCTGGATTGGATCCAGTTCTTGCTTCAAAACCTTTACCCAATTATCGTATTGTCCTGAAAATACAAATTCTGCGCCGATTTTCTCTCCTTCTTTTAAAGGTCGTGGCTCAGAATTAGGAGGTAAAATTTCGAATTCGTCTCCCTCCTTTAGGACTTTTGCGCCTGTACAATCTCCTTTATATAATCCAATAAACATTAATATTTTATGATCCAGATTACCACTAGGTTCAACCACGAATATGAAATCACCTGTCCACCAAGAAGCTGCCGCTTTATAATTGGCATTTTCATTTAAAGCTTTCTCATAAGCTTCTGCCCATTCCACTGAAAATACTTTCATATTTCACACTCTCTATTTTTATAATAAAATTAACTTTTGATATAATTAGTATTACTTCTTTTTATTTGAAAGTAATTAAATCTAAGATTGAGTGGACTGATAAAAAATAGTTTTGTCTGGATGTTTATTAAGACAAGGTATAAAAAAAGGGGAATTATATTCCTACGCCGATGGTATTTCCTATACCGGCAACTATAACCTTTGCTCCTTTCTCAGTACGTTTCCGAATCCCCATTTTAATATTTTCTACAATGGGATGAACGCTTTTAGTGATTGGTCGCGACATTGTTGTTATCGCATTTTCTAAAGATTGTCTACAGATAACTGCATCAATAGGAATAGCTTTTTTGCTTGAAGATTCCTCGATATAAAACTTTTCAACTCCAATTCCTCCAATAGCAGCACCAACTCCGATTGCGATTGACCCTGTTTTATCTCCAGAAAATTTAAGACCAGCATCGATCATTACTATCCGAGATATGGATTCTCCGTGTTCTTCAATTAATTTTTTAATCGCGGTACCTGGTTTTCCAACGGTTCCCCCAGGTCCCTTAGCTCGTACAACATATATTGTTCGATCTTCAAAAACAACCTCTTGTAGGATAGTATCTCTTGCAATTTCAATGGCTTCAATATCGTCGCTATTTGAGACATCTCTTACAAAACTTCCGGCAACTAGAGGTCCAAGAGCGTCACCAATTGGACTTCCTTCAGCAAAACATTTTGTAGCGTGGTAGTACGATTTACCCATCGCTAAAATCATGGTCATCTGCATGGAAATCTGCATTAAGATAATGTAAGATTTAGATTTCTTTCCTAAGATTAAGAAATGTTTTACTAAACGATAAATATAATCTACAGCCATAGCAGCTTCAAGTACATTTTCTAAATTCTGAGCTTCTTGAGTTCCAGGCTCAACATTTGGGGCTAAACCTACGATTTCTTCTTTGAATCTCTCATCCCTTACATCAATGATGTGGTCAAGTTTTGGGATTATGCCATAAGGATCAAGATCAACAGGAGTAATAGCGATGAAAGTTAAGAAATTTTCAATGTGGAGCATTAAATCCTTATCTGTTTCTTTTTTGTCAGCGTATTTTCTAAAACTCGAAAGTAAAATCTGTTTACACTCGTCATTCCATTTTTTTAATTTTTCCAATCCAGTTTCGATCTCTCTTGATGAGCGCCACGCTTGTAGTTTAGTACCATAAAACATTGACATAAATATAAGGGCAAACCATAGTAAATTAAAAATTAATCCGAGAGGATCGGTTTCCGTTTGGCCAAGCTGCATTATTTGTATAATCATATTTAACCTCTCTTTGTATTAAATGATAAGTATAATTGAAATATTAAATCTATTAAGTTTTCATAATAACAAAATTTATTTAATCTTATATTCTTTTCTATTATAGAGTATAGTTTACAAGATATCTATAAAAAAACGGACGGATATTAGTGATTGATGAAGAAGACGATGAAGAAATTTTAAAGAAAAAACATTCTTTGAAGAGCATTTTAAAAAATCTTTTGTTGATTGGACTCATCGGTATAGGAGTTCTTTTTATGTATATTGGAGGTCCTAATCAAACTACCAACCTAATAATAGGTTTCACTTTCATTTGTATAGGGACTACAATATTTCAAATGAAAAAAAGTCCCAGTGATCCAATAAGACAAACTTTAACCATATTAAAATGTAAATCTTGTGGTGCTATTATAGTAAGGAATTACGAGGATGGGGATTTCATTTTTAAGTCTATGGGGTCCTGCGATAAATGTAATAATTCCATGGAAATACATCAGATTTATAGTGTTAAACTAAAGAAATCTCCGAAAAAAGACGATAAACGGGAAGAAAGCAAAAATAAATTAATGGAAACAATAGAAGTTTAATTCTTTATCAGTTAGGTGTTTCCTATATTTTAAATAAAATTGGAATGGGCGGAACTTTTGATCATCTTCACGATGGACATAAATTTTTATTAAAAACAGCTTTGAGTTTATCCCAAACAATAGAGATTGGTTTAACATCTCAAGATTTGTTAAAAAATAAAAAAGCTCCTTCGAAGCTAGAAGATTACAATACTAGAAAGAATACACTAAAAGCATTCATTAGCACTTTCACGGACATTCATCGGGTGAACATTGTTGAAATTAGAAATTGGGATGATATGGCTATATATTCTCAAGATCCAGAGTACGAAGGTTTAATTGTAAGTCAAGAAACCTATTCAAATGCCGTTAAATTAAGCGAACAAAGAGAAGCAAAAGGATTAGGGCCACTAATTCTAATTGTTATTCCCCTTCTAAAGGATAAAAATAACAAAATAATAAGTTCAACGGTTATTCGAGAAGAATTAAAGTAGATAATTTTTTTAGTTAGTAATACTATTTTATCATATAATTGAGTGATTACTTGAGAAGTGAAGATTTAATTTTGTGTTTTTATGGAGTATTAAGATCAACTACTGAATATTACTACCGAGTTTCATTTAATTTCAAAAGTTTTATTCTGCCAAGGGAATAATACAAGGAATTTATAATATTTCTCTTGGCTGCGGATTTAAATTGAAGATATCAGTCTTTTTTTAACTTAAAGCTGTGTTTAGTTGCTAAATATCGTCCTAGTTCTTGAAAGAGCAATTTTAACCGATATCCTTCACGAAAGATTTAAAAATGTTAGAGATTTAGAAAAAATATATTAGATAGTAAATAAATTTTGATTTAGAGATATGACTATTAAACTAAGAAAACAAGTAATTGAAATTCTCGAAGTAATTAAGAAGAAAAACACTGAACTATTGGCTTCAGAATTAGCCAATGACCTTGATATCGATTACATTGTACTTATGGCAGCAATTAATGATCTTATAGAAGAAAACCTTGGTGGATTTAGAGAAGAAGATGTAAATCAGATAGTATTAAATGAAGAAGGTAATGATTACTTAGAGAACGGTTTACCTGAACGTCAATTACTCAATATCCTGTTAGATTCCAACATAAAAGAAATTAGGATTGAAGATTTATATATTAAATCTAAACTAGAAGAGCAAATTTTTTATGTGGGACTTGCTAATATGAAGAAAAACCGATGGGTAGCGCAGAGTAAAGCCTCTGGCGAAAATAAACTTTTTCTTGTGTTGGAAGATTTCCCTGAAACGGAAATTGAGAAATTTTTACTAAAGTTCAAGAAGAAATCTACTCTGAATTATTCAACTTTATCGAAAAAAGAAATAGAATACTTAGATTTATTGAATAAAAGAAAGTTAATTGTAAAAGAAAAAAAAACTCATCGCATTATTTTTCTTACAAATAAGGGGAAATCAATTAAAAAATCTGACTTTGAGGAATTAGAACAGGTAAGTAAAATAACCCCAGAGATGCTTAGTGCTGGTACTTGGAAGAATTACAATCTAAAACCTTTTGATATTACAAAACCGGGTCCATTGTTAAAAGCGGGAAAAACACATCCTCTTATAAATCTGATTAATGAAATTAGAGAAATCTTCATTTCAATGGGTTTTACTGAAATAAGAGGTCCGATCGTTGAAAGTGCGTTTTTTAACTTTGACGCATTATTCCAACCACAAGACCATCCTGCACGCGAATTACAAGACACTTTTTATTTAAACAATCCAAAAGTTGCAAGGCTACCAAACAGAGATAGGGTGATGGCTGTTAAAGCAACCCATGAGAATGGAGGAGATTCTGGTTCGTTAGGTTGGAGGTATAAATGGAACGAAGACATAGCGAAGCAAACAGTATTAAGAACTCATACGACCTCAACGACTATGAGGAGATTAGCTCAATTCTATAAAGATAACGATAAAACTCCAATAAAAGTATTCTGTATAGACAGAGTATTCCGAAATGAAAAGTTAGATAAATCTCATTTAGCAGAGTTTACACAAATAGAGGGTATCGTTATCGATGAAAATGTTAACTTAAGTGATTTGATAGGGTTATTATCCGAGTTTTACAGGAAGATGGGCTTTAAAAAAATAGTAACAAGACCTGGATTTTTTCCATACACTGAACCCAGTATGGAAGTCTCCGTATATTATGACAAATTAGGAGAATGGTTAGAAATGGGTGGTTCAGGTATTTTTAGACCAGAAGTAACATCCCCTTGGGGCATCAAGAATCCAACGAGGGTATTGGCATGGGGACAAGGACTTGAACGAATAGCGATGCTGTACTATGACCGAAAAGACATTAGAGATTTATATATTAATCCTATTAAATGGTTGAGACAGCAACCATACTAAAGTGAGGTGAAACATAATACCAACCCTAGAATTAAAACTTGAAAGATTAGAAAAATTAGTAGGAAAAAAACTTAATATCGAAGAATTGGAATACGATCTACAATGGATAGGATTAGATTTAGAAGATATTAACAAGGAAGAACAAATACTAAAAGTGGAATATAACCCGAATAGACCTGATTATTCAAGTCCAGAAGGGATTGCGAGAACATTAAAGGGATACTACGAAATCGAATTAGGAGCACCAACTTTCGATTTACAAAGGAGTGAAATAATAGTTACTGTAGATCCGAGCGTAAAGAAAGTGAGACCTTTCATAGTATGTGGTATCGTTAGGAACATTGATTTAGACGAAGAAGAAGTTGCTACTTTAATGAATATCCAAGAACACCTTCACTGGGCAGTAGGTAGAGATAGAAAAAAAGTCGCAATCGGTGTCCACGACTTAGACAAGGTAAAACCTCCATATCGATATACTGCTGTTAAACCAGATTCCGTAAGTTTTATACCCTTGCATGGAGATGGATATGCTATGAATTTAGAAGAAATCCTACTCCTCCACGATAAAGGAATTGAGTACGCTAAAATTTTAGAAGGAAAAGAGCTTTATCCTATCATTTTTGATAGTAATAATGAAGTTCTTTCATTTCCACCAATAATAAATGGCATTTTAACCACTGTAACGGATGAAACAAAAAACTTATTCTTAGATTTGACTGGAACAGATTTAAACGCCGTTAATCTGGCTTTAAATATTTTATCTACAACTTTATCTGACATGGGAGCAAAGATCGAAACCGTAGAAGTGAAATATGAAGGGGGAAAAGATTTAATTACTCCCAATCTAGATCAAAGTAAATGGGAAATTGAAATTGATTATATTAATAGCTATCTTGGTTTAAATTTAACTAAAACTGAAATGATTAAATGTTTCCAAAAAGTTAGATTAGATGCTGAAGAATCCAAGAAGCAAGGTTATCTAGATGTTTATATTCCTGCTTTTAGAGGTGACATCATGCATCCAGTTGATCTTACTGAAGAGGTAGCTATTGGTTATGGCTATTTTAATTTACCGAAATCGATTCGAGAAGGATGTATTGGAAAGTATCATCCAATTCAGACGTTTTCAAATAAAACTCGAACAATTATGATTGGAGCAGGATATCTGGAAGTTCTCAATTTCATTTTAACCAGTTCAGAAAAACATTATGATTTCATGAGACAAGAATACGAAGAATCTGATTTAATTCAGATTGCTAACCCGGTGTCAAAAGAATACAACACAACCCGAACTTCAATATTACCTAATCTATTAGAAAACATCCGTTTTAATAGATCAGAAGAGAAACCAATCAGAATATTTGAAGTTGGAGATGTCGTTCTGCTCGCTAAAGAGGAAGAAACAGGAGCTAAACGAGAAGTCCATCTCTCTGCGGTATCATATCACGAGGACGCAAATTTTACAGAAATAAGATCGACCTTAGATTTCATAATGATGGCATTAGGGAAATTTAACGAATATGAGGTAAAGGCTGAGAAAAATCCTAGTTATCTTAATGGTCGTTATGGAGATATATATATAAAGGATGTTAAGATTGGTGAAATTGGTGAAATTCATCCAGAAGTTTTGCTGAATTTCAAACTTGAGTTTCCAGTGGCAGCATTAGAACTAAATTTGCAGAAAATTATGTAATCTATTTATAAATTTGAATAAATACTGATGTGGATTTAAATTGACCGAAGAAGAGAAATATAAAGAGGAATTGAAGGAGTTAAGGAAACGTATTAATGAGATTGATGATAAAATTGTAGAGCTTTTTAATAAACGAGGAAATTACGCTATAACAATAGGAAATATAAAGAAAAATCTAAAGTTAGAAATATATCAACCTAAACGGGAAGAAGAAGTAATCGAAAGAATCAAAAATAAGCCAACTACATTTAAAAAGGAAAGTATGGTAGCTATCTGGAAGGAAATTATGAGTGCTAGTAAAGCAATTCAAGGTACTATTTCTAAAGTTGGATATTTAGGTCCTATGGGGACTTTCACTCATCAAGCCGCTCTTGAGTTCTTCGCTAAAGCTGGAACGCAATTTATTCCATATAGCTCTACACCAGATATTTTCGATAGTATTGAAAAAGGGGAATTAAATTTTGGCATAGTTCCCTTTGAAAATAGTCTACAAGGAACCGTTAGAGAAACCTTGGATTTGCTTATTGAGAGAGATCTATTTATTTATGGAGAAGTTGAAGTTAGAGTAATTCAAAATTTGATTTGTTTAAGCGATGCAGAACTTTCTGACATAAAAAACATATTTTCACACCAACAAGCATTTGCACAGTCTAAAGCTTGGTTAAAAGCAAATTTACCGAATGCAAACATTTTAGATATAAGCTCAACAGCAGAAGCGGTCAGAAGAGTGCGTAAGCTAAACGATAAATCTTATGCTGCAATAGGCCCTGAAATTGCTGCTGAATTATACGATCTGAAGGTTCTTAACTCTAAGATTGAAGATGAGAGTTCAAATTTCACAAAGTTTCTAGTTTTATCAAAAACCGAGAATCCTTTAAAAGGGGAAAAAATGAAAACCTCTATCGTTTTTGTTACTAAACATGTACCAGGAGCACTTTATTGGGTTTTAAAAATATTCTCTGATGCGGAAATCAACTTATCAAAAATAGAATCTAGACCGCGAAGAAAAGGGAGATGGGAATACATTTTCTTTATGGATTTTGAAGCAGACAAAAACGATTCCAATGCAAAATTTGCTCTCGATCAGATGAAATCTAATGTGATATGGCAGAAAATATTAGGGAGTTTTCCTCTCAATTAATAGTTTCAATATAAGATGTATTTTTTCTATTCCTCATCAATTTAAAATTATTTTAATCAATTTCTTTTTTAATAAATTAACATTATTATTATTATTCTCATATAATTCAACAGATAATTGTATAAATAATACTCTGGTTTTGTTTTTATGCTTGGAAATGCAAGGTTTGACGGAAGAGAATTCGACGAGATAAGGAAAATTACGTTCGAGAGGAATTTTTTGAAATTTCCTGAGGGTTCCGTCTTAGTAACCCAAGGAAACACAAAAGTAATCGTTGCCGCCTCAATAATGGAAAATGTTCCTAGATTTTTACAGGATACTGGAACAGGATGGATTACAGCAGAATATAATATGTTACCAAGAGCCACTCAATCAAGAAATCAAAGAGAAAGAGATAGCTTAAGAATAAGAGGGAGAACTCATGAAATTCAGCGTTTAATAGGAAGAAGTATGAGGGCTGCTTTTAATTACGAAAAAATCGGCGAACGCACGATTAAGATAGATTGTGATGTAATTCAAGCGGACGGCGGAACTAGATGTGCTTCTATAACTGGAGCTTTTATTGCTGTTTTTGATGCAATTAATTTCTTGTACAACGAACAAAGAATCTATGAATTTCCAGATTATAAAGTAACAGCTGCTATTTCATTAGGTATTAAAAATGGTAAAGTAATATTGGATCTAAACTACGAAGAAGATTCTAAAGTGGATGTTGATTTTAACCTTGTAGCTAACGAAGATCTTGAAATAATTGAAATCCAGGGAACCGCAGAGGGAGCGCCGTTTAATAAGGAGAACTTGAATAGAATGCTAGATTTAGGTCAAGAAGGCGTGATGGAGTTAATTAGAGCACAGAAACAAGTATTAAATCTATAATAATTACTTCTTTATTCTTATTTTGATATAATTCAGTATTATCGAATTACCAAAAGAAATCTTTCTTAAATAGCTATGATTTCATTGATTGTAATAAGGATTAAAAAGTGAGAATATACTTTTTTTTTCTTTTAATTAATGAGCTTCAATTCCAAGCATTTCTGGATGCTCTTGGAAGTATTCTACTCCCTCTTTTATTATAGCGGCTATCGATCGGACCGGTCTCCAACCTGTTTCGTCAAAAATCTTGTCATTACGACCAATTAATAGTGGCACTTCGCTCGGTCGCATACGCTGAGGGTCTACAAATACTTCAACATTAATATTATATAATTTCATTGCGAGTTTTACATAATTAGCTATAGTTATTCCTTTACCTGAGCAAATATTATAAGGTTCTCCAAATTTTTTTTTCTCACTAAGGATAATGTAACCATTGACTGTATCTTTAACATGGGTGAAATCTCGGATAGCATTTGGATTTCCAATTACTATTTTATCTCTTTTATTCTCAAGTATCTCTACGATTTGTCTATGAATTACACTTGTTACAAATTGAATTCCTCTCCTAGGCCCTTCGTGGTTAAAACCCCGTGTAATAATGCTAGGTACTCCATATGAATTATGATACAACCATGCAATCTGTTCTGTAGCACATTTAGAGATTCCATACACGCTTCTAGGCCTAAAGGGATTTTTTTTGAGGTCCTCGATAACAGGAACTTCATTAGGATCAACTAAACCATATTGTTCACTACTGCATGCAACCTGTATACTCTCTAAATCAGCTCCAAATCTGCGTGCTGCTTCGAAAAGTTTAATTGTCCCTATAATGTTATTATGAGCTACTCTTGCTGGTTCACGAAAAGATGTTGGTACAAAAGATTCAGCAGCTAGGTGAAACACAGCATTTGGTCTAATTTCGTCAAAAATTTCGAAAATTCGCTCCGCACTTGTTATGTCTGCTTCGTGAAGAATTGTTTTTCCTCTTAAATGTTCAATATTCTCATGCATAGGAACTGCGTGTCTTCGTATTGTCCCATGCACTTCACACCCTAAATCCAATAACTGTTCTGCTAAAAAACTACCAGCAAATCCACTTATGCCCGTTATTAATACTCTTTTTTCCTTCCAATAGTCTTTATTCGGTAAGGTCGTTTTTCGATTTTTAAAATCCATTAAGTAATCGTCGATTTTGTCAGGATCTATTATAAATCCTTGTTCAAACAGTTCTTGAACACGAGGGTTTATTTCAATTACTTCTTGTATAGGGATTAAATCAGACATAATAATACCAATTAAAATTCGAATATAAATTAATTCAATTATTAAAAATTAAGCGAGATTTTAATAGGATGCTCAAAATTAGCTGAGAATTCTTAACAAATTTATAAATTTATATTTTTAAAATCGATTTGTGTAACAGCTTTAGAGATTTTCGAAAATTCGTCAACAGTAGTTATCTCCTCGAAATGTGAATCCCTAATTCTTCTGAATTGCGTTAGTTTTACTTTTTCTTTAGTGATTAAATTTACTTTTTCTCCAGGATCAGATTTAAGGTGAAATAATAACTCCTCGTCGAATTGCTCACTATAAACATATTTCCATTCATCAGATCTTATAGAAATAAGTTTATATCCAGTTTCCCCGTTCCTTTTCATAATTCCATTTCTTTGGTAAGTTTCTGATATCACACACGCTTCTCTATCTATCAAATCTCTTTTTAACAAGGGTAGTAGGCTTCTTCCTTGAAATGACTCGGGGATTGAAATACCATAGTAATCCAATATCGTAGGGGCGATATCAATCAGTTGTACTATACTATCAGCCCTTTTAATGGGGTGATTTTTTCCGATTTCAACTATAAATAAAGGGATTTTCAATAACTCGTCATAAACATTTCCTTGGTGAAAAAATACGCCGTGTTCAAAGAAAGCTTCGCCATGATCGGCAGTAATTATTACTAAACAATCTTTTTCAAACTTATTGTGTATTATAGAAAAGATTTGGTTTAAGAATGAATCAACATAATTAATTTCTCCATCGTATAAAATTTTAATGTTTTCTAAGATTGATTCTGATATCTTATAGTTTTGAGGATTGGGCCATACTTCTTTATTTAAGAAATTTCGTTCTTTTATGTCTATATCTGAGCCCGTAATATTTTGAACATTCTTAGATGGAGGATTGAATGGACTATGAACATCCATAAAATGCGCCCATAGAAATAAAGGTGTTTTATTGGCTCTAAGAAACGAAATGACTTTATTTACAACATATGGGGCATTATATGCTATGGGAGTAAACGGTAGGAGAATATCGGTAATAAACGGAAACCTGTTGCGTAAAAGTGATTTGATTTTGTTAAAACCCTTTAATCCATACATTAATTTGTTAAACATATCTCGATAGTTCATAATTTTTTTTAAATATTGAATGAAGTTTTTTTTTAGACCTCCACCGTTATTCATATTAGGTTTACCCTTAAACCTCTCTCCATCTAAAAACACATCAAATCCCCTATGATAATTAAAAAATTTACCGAGATTGGGATTGCTATGAATTCCATAGGTGTTAATTTCGGCTTCCTTTAAAATTTGAGGAAAACTCAGTTTTTGGGAAGGTAAAGGGCTAAAACCTCCATTCAAAAAGGGAAGTTCGGAAGTAAAAAGCGCAGAAAACGCAGATGGTGTTTCTGGTCCGTTTGTTATCGCGTTAGAAAAGGTTGTACCATTTTGAACGAATTTATCCAAATTTGGAGCAGTTTTTCTTTTATAACTATATGATTCTAAATGATCTTTTCTTAAAGCATCAATGGTAATCAAAATTACACATTTGGGGTTCACTAATATATCACTATTATTTAATAATTCTCAGAATTTTATTAAAATTATTAAAATATCCTCAATTGATGATTCTTCCGATTTGCCTTGCTAATATTTATTTGATTAAAAAAATGATCTAAGATGTTGTTTTCATAAAATCATACGAATCACTTACTAATAATATCATTTACTATGAGAATTCTAATATTTTCTCCTCTGGCTTTAGAGAATGGTAGAGGGGGAGAGATTTCTGCAATTGAATTAGCAACGGGTTTAAGTAAAAAATATCACGTTACGCTTGTCGATTCAAATAGAATGATAGGTAAGAAACTAATGTCAGGCCATATCATAGCAGAAAAAATACAACATTTGGATCAATACTTTAGAATAAAATATCTAACAATAAACATTCTTGATAGAAATTTTAGTATTCCATATCCCTGGGAATTGTTAAAGTTATACAGGGAGATAAAAGCAAGTGATATTGCATATACTTCAATATTAAATATTAAAAATACCCTAATTTTTATTTTCTTTAGTCTAATTATAAATAAAGCAAAATATATAATCGGTTTTAGGAAACCACTACAGAGCGATAAATTTATATCTTTATATAATCTTAAATACAGGTTTTCGATTTTACTCTTTACCATTTTTAAGAAGAAATTTTCCATTCATACTATTTCAGGACACGCAAAGAAATATTTAAAAAATTTCTATGAACCTCAAAGAATTAATCACATTATTCACGGAGTTGAGCTTAGTAACTACGATGAGAGCAAAATATTGGACAGAGATGAATCATTCTTAAAATTTATTTATGTGGGCTACTTAGATGATGTTCACAAAGGAGTTGGAATTTTGGTGGATGGTATTAGAATCTTACTTGAAAATCATAAAAACCTTAAAGTTAGATTTGAATTTTGTGGCACGGGCCCAATAGAACAGAAGTTATCTGAATTGGAGAAAAAATTCCCTTTAAACGTTAAATTTCATGGTTATATTAGCAATGAGAGAATTGCGGAATTCTACGGTCGAAATGATGTTTTTTTGTTCTCTTCTCGTAGGGAACCTTTTGGGAGAGTTCTGATTGAGGCATTAGCATCAAAACTTGTTGTTATTTGCACTAAAACAATTGGCTCTGTAGAAATTTTAAAAGGAAAAAGTTTTGCATTTTTTTTACCAGAATTAAGCAGTTTTGCAATAGAAAGTGAAATTCTCAAGCTGGTGAATTTATGGGAAAAAAACCCTATAAGATTTAAGGAACTACAAAAATCAGCAAGAGAATATGCTCTTCATTATTTCTCCTTTTCACGGGAAATAGAAATGTTTAATGATTTGATAACTAAAATTAAAAAAAGATAGCGATATGAACTTTATGTTAAAATTATGAGATACCTTAATGTAAGGAGGTTTATAATTTGAATGTTCTGCACGTTTATAGACAGCATCCAGGAGACACGGGTTCCGATATTTTTATGGATGAATTATCAGTTGAAATGATAAAAAAAGGACATCAAATTACAATATTGACAAGCGATGTTAAAAGGTGGCGACAAAATTTTAATTATTACATGAATCTTAAATCTAAAGAGAACTCAGTAAGGATAAAAAGAATTCCTCATACAATTCTAAGATTTATAAACCCTCTACCTTTTTATTCTGGAACAAAACACAAATTGTTACGAAAGTTTGATAAAGTGGCTTTTAGACTTGAACATGGGATAATTAGATTTCTTGAGAGATTTTTTAAATTAATAAGGAATTCCTTATTTTGGGGGCTATTTCAAGATGAATTAGGTTGGAAACTTTTGATTTTTTTAAACAGGGAATCGTTTGATATGATTCATACCACAGCTGTGCCTCGATCTTGCATTATTTCGTCGCTTATAGTCTCAAGATTAAAGAATAAACCCGTTATAATTACTCCCTTTTATCACTATAAAGACATAGAGTACTTTTCAAATGAAAAGCATTGGTTCAAAATTTTGAGAAAATTTAATTATATCAATGTGTGCACTAATGCGGAACGTAATTATTTAATCTCTCATGGTGTTCCTAAGGAAAAAATAGTAAAGATTGGTTTAGGAATATACATCAATGAGAGCGAGAGCAGTGTTAAGAATGAATGGAGACAAAGATTAAAGATAAACGACGATGAATTCGTTGTTTTGTATATAAATTCTCATATCGATGATATTAAGAAAGGCATTTTACAAGTAATAGGTGCTGCTTTAAAACTTCCCTCTATAAAATTTGTCTTTGCGGGAAACGATAAATTACGTTGGAATAACCTAATAAAAAATCATTTTGCTAATGCAGAATTAAAAAACTGTAATTTTATTGGATATGTAACAAATCAAGAAAAAAGATTGTTATTTGATACCGTTGATTTAGTAGTTCGCCCAAGTATTAACGAGGCGCTAGGAATAATATATTTAGAAGGTATGGCTTATGGAAAGCCCATCATCACTTCTGATATCGAGCCTATGAAAGAAATATCGAATGGAGTAGGATTTTCAGTTGAACATGGCAATGATGATGCTTTAATTAACGCAATAAGAAAAATTTCTTCGGATAAAGAATTGTATGCTGAATTTTCAAACAACGCATTTAAAAAGAGCCGCCTTTATTCATGGAAAACAATTGCAGAGAAGTTTGATCTATTGTATGCTGGTGCCAAAAATCGTTATCTCTAGTCTTTCAATAAAATAAAGACTTATTGTTTGATACCCATTGTACAAGTCTTTTCACACCTTCGTTTGGAGTTATTTTTGGCTTCCAACCAAGAATTTGCTCAGCCTTTGTTATATCTGAGATATACACTTTTTGGTCGCTTGGTCTCCAATCGAATAATTCGTAATCTATTTTTTTTCCCATTTCTTTTTGTAAGATTTCAATTAGTTCTAATAACGATAATGTTTTTTCAATTCCTCCACCTAAACAAAATACTCCATGTCGGATTTGTTTAGATCTTTCTATAAATGAGTCATATGCCTCAATTAAATCGGAAATATATAAAATATCTCTTACCTGTTTTCCATTTCCATAAATATTTAATTTCCTTCCTGTTAAAGCAGATATCACAAAATGAGCAACCCACCCTTGGTCCTCTACTCCAAATTGTCTCGTTCCATAAATGCAAGACATTCGAAAAACTGCCGTCCTCATCCCGTATAGGTGACCATACTCTTGAAAATAGAGATCTGAACAGAGTTTTGAAGTTCCATACGGCGTGTGTTCGCATAAATCTATCGAGAAATCCTCTGATATACCCTTTTTACAATTTTCTGAAAATTCATATCTTAATTCTTTTTCGATTACATTGCATCTGTTTACATTGTTTCCAAACACTTTATTGGTTGAGCATAATATCAGGTCAGGATTTGATTTAGATTTCCTTACAGTTTCGAGAAGATTAAACGTACCCAATATATTGTTTTCAAAATCGCTTCTCGGATCGGTAACCGAAGTAGTTACAGCTGTTTGCCCGGCAGTATGAATCACGATATCAACAGGATTTTCCTTAAAGAAATTTGTTAGAAAACTTAAATCTCTTATGTCTTTTTGATATCTCCGAATTTTCTCAAATTTAGATAAATAATCCCAATTATACGTTGTATATTTAGAATCTTTATGAAGGAGTTGGCTTCGAGATAAATTATCGATAATATATACATTATCTATTTGTTTATTATTTGCATAAAATTCTGCTACATGTGATCCTATAAATCCCGCCCCTCCAGTTACAAGCACACTCTTCACTTTTAATCAACTTGGATTTTTTTGTTGAATTGTTATATCCTTATAATATTTATTAATATTCTATTAGGTTTTAATATTCTTTTAAATCTTGAATTATATTTAAACCATTAATACCGATTATAAATTATAATATAAGCTTCCGACCTAATGGTAAATTCTACAACCGATTCTAAAACGTTTTTAAAGAGATAAAACCTTATTCTATTATATTTTTAATAATTAGATTATACACTATATTAAAATTGAGCTTTAATGAT
>Ga0315553_10001446_pt1 | contig 19618 bp, 19 predicted proteins | sample SalMarSW160140MG_FD_203099 | JGI IMG/M metagenome (GOLD analysis project Ga0315553, IMG submission 203099) | Salt marsh sediment microbial communities from the Plum Island Ecosystem LTER, Massachusetts, United States - Salt Marsh Sediment SW1601-40 ... | reverse complement strand
TTTAGGTAAAAAAAATAAAAACGCCGATAGCGCAGACGATCTCGACGATCTCATAGTCGCCGGGCAACGGTTGAGAGAATCCATAGCGGCCGATGACGCTGACCAGCGTCAAGACGATTGCGACCAGCAGCAGCCCGCCGCCGACAATCGCCAGCCACCGCGTGATTCGTTCAACGGCCGCGCTGAGTCCGTATCCGGCATCACGCTGGCCGACGTCAAGGGCCCGCCGCTGCGCAGGCCCCTCAGCGTCCTTTTCAGGATCCATCGGTTATTTGGCTTTGTATTCAGCCTTGTATTTCGCGACCAGCCGATCGGCATCCTCGACCATTGCGCGGCCAGGTAGTCCCTTTGCGTCCATGGATTTGATCCAGCTGTCGTAGACCGACTGGGTCGCTTTGCGCCAGCGGTTCTGCTCGGCCTCAGGAATCTCAATGATCGGATGGCCCAGTTTTTTCGCCTTGGCGCGAGACGGTATGTCATCTTGCTCCCAACGCCGGCCGAATTCCTTGGCGAGCCATTCGCCGGAATTATTGTCGATGACCTTCTTGAGGTCCGGCGGCAACTTGGCATAGCTCTGCTTGTTCATCAGCAGCGCGAGCACAGGTCCGTGCAACGTGCTGTCGATATGATAGTTCGCCACGTCGATGGTGCGGACGGCGCGCGCGATCGACCACGGCAGCACCGCGCCGTCGACCACGCCGTGCAGGAGCGCTTCCGTAATTTTCGGAAGCGGCATCGGCACCGGTGTCGCGCCGAGTGCGGTAAGCGCAGCGGAAGAGATGCGTGATGGCGTACGAATTTTCAGTCCTTTAAAGTCTTCGAGCTTTTCCACTTTCTTGGTCTTCATGTGGATGGCGGAGATGCCGGCGGAATGAAATACGATCGGATGTACGTCGCCCCATTCTTTCTTTCCATATTTTTCGAGAAATGTGTTAACAGCTGGCGAGACGATTTCGGCCCGCCCACCGATAAATGGCAACTCGAATGCCAACGCGATCGGAAACAGGCCTGCCGTGTAGCCGGGCAGCGTCCAGCCGAGATCGACAACGCCGTTCTTGACCTGGTCGTAAATGTCAGGCGCCCTGCCACCAAGCTGCATCGAGCCGAATATTTGAATCTTAAGCTTGCCGCCGGAATCCTTTTCGACCTTTTTGGCCCACCACGCCAGACTCTTGTAAGAGCCGGACACCGGCGGCACGAACGTATGCAGCCGCAGGGTGATCTGTTGGGCCATTGCCGGCGGGGGACTGAACAGCGCGGCCCCCACCACCAGTGCCACTGCGCCTGCGACGGCGCGAGCCAGGGTTCCCACGGTCTTCGAACCGGTTCGCATTGCCAACCTCCCTCGTGTTGCAATCGTTTCGCAATTGCCTTGCTGCATGCTTTTTCTAAATTATGCCTTATTCAAACCGCCGGATACAAGGCAGCTACCTGCATTGCAGGTCGGCAGGAATGCTGATTAGCCATTGCAAATAATCGTAATCCGATAGCCGATTTTGCGGATTTGAGAGCTGAATTCCGTCGCGTGCGCTCGTAGCGAAGGGGCCCTCGATATACGCCGTTCTACTCCAGCCATTCGACCTTTCGAGCTGCTCCGCGTTCGTTCATTTTCGAAAATAAGCGGTCCGGCAATTGACGACGTCTAGCACACGTTATAAGCGCAATATATCCCCGGATATATTTTGCTCGCGTTCCTTTGATATAATCTCGCCGCGACCGCCCAGGAGAAGGCAGGATGATCGTCGATTTCCAATGTCATTACACGCCGGCCGAGCTTTACAAAGGCGATTCGAAATCTGCTTCCGTGCGTCTCGACGAGAACGGGAATCCGAATTACCTGGTCAATCCGCTGCTCACCGATCTCGATGCCCATGTTCGAACGATGGATTGCGCAGGTATCGATGCCGCGGTGCTGTCCTCCGGTGCCGGCTTCGATCAGCCGGACCTCGCAATATGCCGGACTGTCAATGATCGAATGCGGCAGGCGGAGCGCGATTATCCAGGGCGCTTCATCGGCCTTGCGCACGTGCCGGCACTCAGGCCGAACGAGGCGGCCGCTGAGCTGAAACGCTGCGCCGTTAATCTCGGTTTTCCGGGCGTGGTCATCGCCTCGGAATTGCAGGGGCAGGCGCTCGATGCCGAGGCGCTGCGTCCGTTCTGGAAATCAGTCGCCGATCTCGATCTCTATGTCTTTATTCATCCGCTCCCGAATGTGATCAACTGGCCGCACATGAACGCGGACGATCTCGGGCGAATGCTAGGATGGGAGTTTTCGCTGATGGTGGCAGCCGTGCGCCTGATCAACGGCGGTGTGCTTGACGAATTTCCGACGTTGAAAATTCAGTTCTCGCATTTTGCCGCTGGCATTGGCCGCTATCGCGGCCGGATCCGCGGTTTTCAGCAACGCGACAAATGGAGTACGGCAGCGATTCCTCGTCATGGCCGTCGTCCCGCAAAGACTTTCGATCATTATCTCGATGATCGCCTGTATTATGATTGTGCTGGCTGGGCCGGTCCCGATCATGCGGCGGAATGGGGAGCCGATTGGGTTCGTTTCGGATTACAAGAAGTTGCATTGTCACAGCTTGTGTTCGCGACCGATTATCCGCAGGCGGTACGTGAGCCGGACGAGGTCGCCACCTACGTCGCGGCTGTCAGGGAAATCGGACCGAACGCCAGAGCGATGTTGAACGGGGTAAATGCGAAAAAACTTATCCCGGATCTGGATCGGCGCCTCGCCAATCGCAACCCGGCCGGCGCAGCCGCACCGGTCTGACCGGCTGTCCCTGTCGGAAACTAAATCCTGACGTATTGGTGGTGCAACCCGCCCAGAATTGGCTGTCCCTATCGCAAATTAGATCCGGACATACTGATGGTGGAGTCCACCGAGAACAGGTCGCATCTCGATATGCCCGTGGCGCTGAATGACCCTTCCATTAGGCGCATCCTTCCCTAACGAGAGGTGCGTGCGCACCGCATTATAATAATCCAGGTAGCACGCAAGGATGTGGCGAAGGTGCTGCTCGCCTGTCACCACAATGTGGTCCAGGCATTCCCGCCGGATCGAGCCGATCAGCCGTTCGGCATCTCCGTTCTGCCACGGCGAGCGTGCAGATGTGGGATGATCGCGAATGCCAAGCGAGCGAACGCGGCGAACGAATATACTGCCGTAACAAGCATCCCAATCGCAGATCAGATAGCGCGGAACTTGCTCCCAGCCGCAGGCGGCCGTCAGCTGGTTGGCAATCCATTCCGCAGTGGGGTGAGCTGTCACGCCGCACCAAAGGATTTGCCGCCGGCCGTGGCCCATGATCAGCAGCCCATATAGCGGTCGAAAGGACGGGGTCGGAACGACAAACAGGTCCATCGCCGCAACACCGTCCGCATGATTGCGCAGGAAAGTCTTCCAGCCTTGCGACGGTGGCCCCCTTCTTCGCGCCATATACTTGGCAACGCTGGTCTGGCCAATGTCGATGCCGAGCTTGACCAGTTCGCCGTGTATGCGAGGTGCGCCCCACAACGGGTTGGCAACGCTCATCTCCCGGATCAACTGCCGGATCTTAGCCGGCACCCTGGGACGGCCCCAACAGGGCCTCGACTTCCAGCGCCGGTAACACCGGATACCTGCGCGATGCCACCGCACCACAGTATCAGGCCGAACGATGGCAAGCGCTTCGCGGGTCTTCGGAAACAGCTGGCAGACCCAGCCCAGAACCATCCTGTCGACGGCTGACAATGGCATTCGACCGGGCCTGCCCCGTCGCAGCACAATGATCTGCTGGCGCAACACCAGGATCTCGGCTTCCACCGCCGCGCGCGGCTGGAACAGGTCGATCACAATCGCAAGAATCAGTCTGCAGAGATTCAACATTCCGCAGAGGATCATCCGATTCTGCGGTTCACGCCAACCGGATGGAATTTACGATAGGGACAGATGTCTGGGGCATGGTTGCGCAGAAAGGTACCCCATCCCTGGCCCCGCGGTCCCTGCAGCTTGACCATGTACTTGGCTACGCTCGACTGTGCGACTTCAAGTCCAAGCTTAGATAGTTCCCCGTGTATGCGCGGTGCGCCCCAGAGCGGGTTCTCGATGCTCATTTGTCGGATCAGCGCGCGCAGTTCTCCGCTGATCTGCGGGCTCCCTCCCCTTGCCCGCGATCTCCAGCGCCAGTAGCAACGAAACCCAGCGCGATGCCAACGAACCACCGTCGCCGGCTGAACAATACTGAAGATTTGCAAGATCGACGGACATCAGCGGTAAAGCTGGACCAGGAGCAACCGATCAAGGTTGGTAAGATGCACCCGACCGCGCATCTGGCGCCGCAACACCATCAGCTGATGCCGCAACGCCATATTCTCGGCCTCAAGCCGGCTCCTCGATTTGAACGGCGCGGCCAGGACGGACCAGATGAAGCAGATCAGCGCTACCATTGTCCGCCAAGATTAGGTGATTCCCTGCCCTAATCAACGCGTACGGGGTTTTTGGTACACACAAGCGGAAGCCGGCCCGATGCCAACCAACGACCGTCGCTGGCTGAACGATGGCGAGGACCCGCAGGATCGACGGGAACCAATGAAAGTGCCGGACCAGGAACAACCGATCAAAGTTCGTGAGACGGACCCGGCCGCGAACCTGACGCCGCAACACCATCACCCGATGCCGAAGTGCCGTGTTCTCGGCCTCAAGCCCGCACTTCGATTTGAACGGCAAGGCGAAAATAGCAAGGACGAAATAAACGAGCGCCAACATTGTGCGCTGACGTTAGGCGATTCCCTCAGCTAATCAATGCGGATAAGATTTTCGGTACACACAATGGACAAGCGCAGCCATAACAGCGCGATCATTGTGCTAGCTTAGCCGATTCCCTCTCTGAATAGCTGCGGATGAGCTTTTCGGTACACACACCTACATTGTGACGGAGACAAATTGGTTCCAAGCCAGTTTCAAAGCATCACAAGCGTGCCAGATGGCGCCGGCCGCCATGCCAGCGATATAGGCCCAGCCGAACACGCGGTTGTGCCTAAGACAGGCGCGATGGTACCAAAGCGGCCAACCGACGTAGCCCTCGGGCGGCGCCGCCGGATGCGGTCGGCTCATGACCTTGATGGCGTGGGCCGCAGCGGGGATAGCGAGAACTATTGCCGCTGCGAACGGCGTTAGCCGTCCAAGGCCGATCAGGATGGCGGTAATAGCGTAGATCGCGGCGACGGCGGCGATATTCAGTGCGCGCGCGGCGCGTTCCCCGATCAGCACAGGCAATGTGTGGATGTCTTTGCCGGAATCAAAATCCAACTGGTCGATATGTTTGCCCATCAGTATGGTCATGACGCTCAAGCCATAGGGCAGCGAGGCGAACATCGCGTTCGCCGACAGCTGACCGGTGATCATGGCGAAGCCGCCGCCGACCATCAGCGGTCCCCACACCACCAGCACGGCGAATTCGCCCAAGCCGATGCTTTTCAACGGCGTTGGCGCGGCGTCATAGAGGAACATGAGGGAGACGCCAGCCACCGCGAAAGCGGCCCCCATCCAGCCGCGTTCGCGGATGAAATAGGCCGTAATGGCAAGGCCGACGACGCCAAGCAGCGCGAGCCCGGTGAGCAGCGTGCGACGGTCCAGCAGCCCGCTTGCGAGCGGGTGCACCGTGTAGCGCATCCGCGGTGAGTCGGGAGTGTCGTGCCCTCGTGTGAACCCGAAATAATCGTTGCTCAGGTTGCTGATCATATGGGCAACGACGAATCCGACCAGCACGCCAACGAAATTGCCCCATCCAAAACGGTCGGCGCCGGCCGCCAAGAGACCAGCAATGATGGCAGCCTGGGCAGAGATGACCAGGATGACGCTGCGTGCGGCATAGAGAAATAGCGACACACGGTCCAAATTTCGGACGTCTTGCGTGCCGGGCCTATAAAAGCCGGTAAAGGCGCCCCACCACAGCTTGGGATTCAATACGCTCATGCCTGATTTTGACCCAGCTCAATTCGCAAATCAGCAGGTATTTCGTTAGGCCATGACAATAATGCGAGCCTGCAAAGGCGTCAGGTGGCTCGCTCGCGATGAGTCGCGGCGGGCCGACGCGGAGATCAGTTGACTACATGCGCCAAAGGCGATGAAACTCTTGCCACGTCCGACCGGCTGGGCTGGCGTAATCTATGAATCTTTTATTACAAGCGATAGCCGCCGCGCTAATCCTTCTCGGAGGGATTGAGGCCGCCCGCGCCCAGTACGCAGATCTCAGTAACAAGACTTGTCTGAGTTGCCATGGCCAAGCCGGCTTCTCGACCAAGCTCGCCGACGGGCGAACCCGCTCGCTGTCCGTGGCAGCGGACCATTTCGTAAGCAGCGTGCACGGCAAGTTCCAGTGCACCACCTGCCACACCGACATCACCGCGATCCCGCACACAAATCCGGCATTACTCGCCGCCGCGTGGCGTCAGCAAGCGCCCAAGATCTGCGGAACCTGTCACACGGCGGAATTAAACGATTATCAGAGCTCGGTTCACGGCAAGGCGGTGACTGGAGGCAGCGATGTTTATGCGGCGGTCTGCACCGACTGCCACACGACTCATGCGGTTACTCCAGCATCGACTGCCACGACACGCCTCGCTATCACCAAGGCCTGCGGCACTTGCCATGCCGCGGCGTTAGAGAGCTACGAGGAGACGTATCACGGAAAGATGTTCGCCCTGGGTTATTCGAACGTCGCCATGTGCGCCGACTGCCATCGCGGCCATGCCATTCTGCTGGCCAGCGATTCAGCCTCAAGCGTGGCGCTGACGAATCGACTGGGCACCTGCCGGACATGCCATGCGGATGCGACGGCCGGCTTCGTCACTTTCAGCGCTCATGCCACGGCAAAAGACTTCGCGCGGTATCCTTACACGTATGTGACCGCGCAGTTCATGTTCTGGCTCGTCGTTCTCACACTTGCCGCCGTTTGGTTCCATTCCGCGCTGTGGCTCTACGCCGAGCTGCGCGATCGCCTGCTGAAGCGGCCACGCACGCATGTGCGGGCATCGGCGCTGCCGTCGCCAGAAACGCAGCGCGTCCAGCGCTGGACCGCCGGCTGGCGCCTGACGCATCTGATCTTTGCAATTTCGGTGATCGTCCTGGTCATGACCGGCATCCCGCTGCTCTATCCGCACAGCGCCTGGGCGCCGCTGCTCGACGCCATGCTGGGTGGGCAGGAAATCAGAAGCATCATTCACCGCGTCGCCGCCGTCGTCATGCTGGCGATCTTTGCCGGACACGTCGTCTATGTCGCGATCTATCTGTGGCGCAACTGGAAGAGCGTGAAGCTGTTCGGGCCTTACTCTATGCTGCCGACCCTGCAGGACCTTCGTGACCTCATCGCCATGGGCAAGTGGTTCGCCGGCCTGGCCCCGCGTCCGCTATTCGACCACTGGAATTACCAGCAGAAGTTCGATTACTGGGGCGTCTTTTGGGGAGTTTCCTTGCTTGCCGTCACTGGTTTCATGCTCTGGTTCAAAACATTCACGCTCGCCTATCTGCCGGGCTTTCTCATCGGCCCGGCGACCGTCGCCCATGGCCATGAATGCATCCTCGCCGCCGTCTACCTTTTCACCATCCACTATTTCGTCAATCACTGGCGCCCCGACAAATTCCCGCTCGACATCGTCATCTTCACTGGCTCGATGCCGGTGGAAGAGTTCAAGCGCGAATTCGGCGCGGAATATGATCGCTTAGTCGAAAGCGGTGAGATGAAGGATTACTTGGTGGAAGCGCCGTCGCGGCCGATGACGATCAGCTCGACGATTCTCGGCTTCAGCCTTATTTTTGTTTCGCTGGTATTGCTGGTTTTTATAATGATCGGCGGGTTTCTCAATGTTTGATGCGCGATAGGGCGAGCGAAAAGCTCTCAGCCTTTGAGCTAAATGATATAGGCGACAATGTCCCAAATCTGTCGATCGCTGAGGCTCGGCCACGCCGGCATCGCGGTGCCGTGCACGCCGTGGCGAATGACGAGAAACGCTTTCCCGGCGGAGCCCGGGTCCGACCACGGCGGCAGCTTCAGGTTCGCGGGCGGCGGAACCATCCCTTCGCGCCGCTGGCCATTGCCGTCGGCGTTTTCGCCGTGGCAGATCGCGCAGTTAGCCGCAAAGATAGTGGCGCCGGCTTGCTGGGCTTGGCGTGACGCCAGCAGTCCGGGCGGAGCGCTCGGCGCCGCGCCTTCACATCCCGAAATGACGAGTGAGATCGTGAATAGGGCGGTCCCGAGCACTAGTTTCTGCATCGCGAACAATCTCGTAGCCAAGGCATTGCACCTCACGAGCGACGGCCGCGACAAGCTCTGCAAGTCGGTCTGCGACGGCGCTTGATCGGACCACGGAAAGATCGATGGCGTCGGGCACTAACCCGAGCAACGTCACGGTGGCCGGGTAACGGTCGATGAGACGCGCGGCATTAAGCAAGTCCGCGACTCCGATCTGGTGGGGGGAGAGGCGGTCCCGCACCGCGTCCATGACATCGTTTCCATCGAGCCGGACCAGCGTTCCCGGCGGGGCGTCAGTGCGCACCGCATCCACGAGGATGATATTTTCGGAATCTCCGAGCAAATCCAGAAGCGACAGCCCAAGCGTGCCGCCGTCGGCGAGTCGGACACCCGATGGGATGCGGTAATCGCGCTCTATTAAAGCGACCGCAGCCGCGCCAAGGCCATCATCTCCCAGCAGGACGTTACCCAGTCCGAGAACAAGAACACCAGTGCCCTTGGACAGTGGCGCGGGTTCGCTGCTCACGCGCCACCTTCCTTCCGTTTGGGCCAGAACTTGTAGCCGTTAAATATCGAGTCGATCTCTCCGGAGTCTTCGATCATCGACCACAGAACCACCGAATAAATGTGGATCACCACAAAAATGAACACCACATACATGCAGATATGATGGATCAGCCGTGCCATCTGCAAGCCGCCGAAGAGCGGCGCAAGAAAACCGAAGACCTGAAACGGCGAACTGATGGAGGCGATAGGGGTGTAAAGAGCTAAACCGGTCGCTACCAAGAGCAAATAGATCAGGAAGATAAAGCCGTAGCTCGCCGCGGCGAGTGCATCGTGTCCCGGATAGACCTCGGGATGCGGCTTAAGGAAGCAGTAATACAAGAACGTGCGCCACAAACCGCGCCAGCGCCGAGCCGTCAATGGAATGAAGTCGGGCAGCCGCGCGTAACGATTGCCGGCGAAAAACCAATAGACGCGGAACAGCACCGCAGCGCTGAAAACAAATGCCGTATACAAGTGAATGGCGCGCATCGTTCCCATGACGAAATGCTCTTTCGCCGGACCGGGAACACTGATGAATGGGTGACCGATATAATAGCCGGTGGCCGAGAGGATGATGATCGAGAAGAAGAGTACCCAGTGCACCAGGCGAACCGGGAGCTCCCAGACGTAGATCCGCTCCTTGGCGACGGGTTTAGCGAACAGCTCGGCTATCGAACTCATGCCACCCTCACGCGGGCGAGCTCACGCTTCGTCGCATCGACGACATGCACGCCGCAGGCCATGCACGGATCGAAGGAATGCACCGTGCGCAGGATTTCCAGCGGCTGGTCGGCCTTGGCAACGGGCGTGCCCGCCAGTGCGGCCTCGTAGGGGCCGGGTTGGCCCTTGGCGTCGCGCGGCCCAGCATTCCAGGTGCTCGGCACCACGCATTGGTAGTTCACGATCGAGCCATTCTTGATGTGCACCCAATGTCCGAGCGCGCCGCGCGGGGCCTCGTGGAAGCCGTAACCGAGACAATCGGCCGGCCAAGAGCCGGGATCCCATTTCGAATTGTCTTGGATGCGGTAATCGCGCCGCCCCATGTTATCGGCGAGACCCTGGACCCACATGCCCATCGACTCGACAAGCACTTGCGCCTCGATGGCGCGGGCGGCGACCCGGCCGAGCGTGGAGAACAGCGCCGCCGGCCCAACCCCGAGACTCGATAGCGTCTTGTCGACCAGTTCCTTGACCCGCGCTGGGCGTCCGGACGCGTAGGCGACGAGCATGCGCGCCAGCGGTCCGACTTCCATCGGGGCGCCGTCATAGCGCGGTGATTTCAGCCAGGAGTATTTCTTGGCGACCTCGAGCACCTGATACGGCGGCTTTGGTCCGGTATAGTTGGGATTGGTCTCGCCTTTGAACGGGTTGAGCCCCTGCTCGTCGCCAACCGAATAATCGTACCAGGAATGGGCGACCCACTCGCTGACCTTGGCTTGATCGACCGGGGCGATTTTTGATAGGTCGCGGCCATGGATGATACCCGTCGGCAGAAATAGCTCGGGGTGTTGGCTGTCGTCCATCGGAAAGTCGCCGTAGGCCATGTAATTGCCGACGCCGGCGCCGATAGACGCCCAATCCTTGTAGAACGATGCAATCGCCAGCACGTCCGGCAGATAGACACGGCTGACAAAGTCCATCCCGTCGGCGACCAGTTTGTTCAGCGCCGCGATGGTTCCCATGTTGAGCGAGTCTTGCGAATCGGGGTCGACCGGCGTTGCCATGCCACCGACGAGGAAGCTCTGCAGATGCGGGTTCTTGCCGCCGAGGATGGCGTGGATCTTGATGAAGCGTCGCTGCCAGTCGAGCGCTTCCAAGTAGTGCGCCACTGCCATCAGATTGGCTTCCGGCGGCAGCTTATAGGCTGGGTGGCCCCAATAGGCATTGGCGAAGGGGCCGAGTTGGCCGCGCTCGACGAACGCCTTGACCCGATCGCGCACCCCCGCGAAGTACTTGGTGCTCGACAGTGGCCAGTCCGAGATCGATTGCGCGAGGGTTGAAGTCTTCGCCGGGTCCGCGCTGAGCGCGCTGACGATGTCGACCCAGTCGAGCGCGTGCAGATGATAGAAATGAATGACGTGGTCCTGGACGTTTTGCGCCGCTATGATCAGATTGCGCAGCAGCCTTGCGTTGGACGGCGGCACGGCGCCGATTGCCTTCTCCACGGCGCGGATCGAAGCGATGGCGTGAACCGTGGTGCAGACGCCACAGATGCGCTGGGTGAATGCCCAGGCGTCGCGCGGATCGCGCCCGCGCAGGATCAGCTCGATGCCACGGAACATTGTGGACGAGGACCACGCCTCTTTCACCGCACCGCCGTCAACCTCCGCCTCGATGCGCAGATGGCCTTCGATGCGCGTGATGGGGTCGACGACAATGTGGGTCATCACTCGGACTCCGCTTTATCCTCGCCCGATTGCGATTTTACGTGCTGTTTATGCCGCACGGCCTGGACGACCCCGTGCGCGACCACCGCCGCGGCAGTAAGACCGGTGAGGCTGAGGCCGACGGGGTCGACCCATCTGCCGACGTTGAAACCGGCAACTTCGGGGAGCCGCTGGTAGAACGGCGTCATCGTGTCCCAGAAATTCGGCTCGGCGCAGCCAATGCAAGGGTGGCCGCAGCCGATCGGCCAGTTGGTGCCTTCGTTCCACTTCACCACCGGGCAATTCTGCGACGTCGCCGGGCCTTTGCAGCCCATCTTGTAGAGGCAATGGCCCTGACGATGCGCTTCATCGCCCCAGGCTTCGACATATTGCCCGGCGTCGAAATGCGCACGCCGTTCGCAATTGTCGTGAATGGTCTTGCCATAGGCAAAAAACGGCCGCCGATACTGGTCGAGCGGCGGCCAGCGCTTCAAGGTCAGGTAATAGACGATGAGCGCAGTGATATTTTCGGCATTGGCCGGGCAGGCCGACATGTTGATGAGGTTCTTGATGCCGGGCACCGCGTCGGCGACAGATAAGGCCCCGGTCGGGTTAGGAGCCGCCGCCGGGATGCCGCCAAAGGCCGCGCAGGTGCCAACGGCAACGGTGGCCGCGGCGCCGCCGCAGACCTCGCGGGCGATCTCAAGCGCGGAGCGGCCGCCGATCGTGCAATAGGCGCCGTTGGCGCCGGTTGGGATGGCGCCCTCGATGAGAGCGATGTATTTGCCCTTATTGTCTTTTACCGTCTGCTCCAGCGCGCTTTCCGCCTGGCTGCCGGCGGCCGCCATTATAGTCTCGTGATAATTGAGCGAAATGGTATCGAGGATGAGATCGGCGACGGTCGGATGGCTGGCGCGCAGGAAGGATTCGGTATTGCCGGCACAGTCCTGGAATTCGAGCCAGACCAGGATCGGCCTTTGTTTGCTGTCGACCGCCGCAGCAATCGCATTCGTGGCAGTTTCCGGAAGTCCAAGAACGGCCGCCATCGACGCGCAGAAGCTCAAGAAATCACGCCGCGAAATTCCGCGCTGTTCGAGTTCCTGGCTGAGACTGTGAGCGATCATTGCTGACCTCCGCACCGCGGAAGCACACTGAGACGCCTTTGGCATTCCCAATGTATTCAAAATATGATATCCGAAAAAGGACGGCTAGGCAATTAGGCGATGGTCGAGTCAAGCGACTTTTTCCGTCAAATAATTGTTTGTCCGATTTTGATTTAGATCAAATCAACGCGGTTGGGAGCGAGTTGCCATCAACGCGGTTTGGAGCAAGTTGCCATGTGTCTAGGAATCCCTATGGAAGTCATGGCCTTCGATGGTTTTCAGGCACGGTGTTCGGCGCAGGGAGTGGAACGAGAGGTCAGTCTGTTTCTGATGCAGGACGAACCAATCTCAATCGGCGACTTCGTGCTCGTGCATGTCGGCTATGCGATCCAGAAAATGACCCCGCAAGAGGCGCGCTCCGCCTGGGAGCTTTATGACGAAGTGACGCGTGCGGAAGGATTGGAGGCCGATGCGTGAGTCAATGCGTGTTTATAGTTTGACTGCGTAACGCGATGGAATCGGAATGGCGCTGCCTGTGGTGAGGTGTCCCATGCTTTTGCAGATTTTTGACGACACCGCCGAGTGCGCGCGCAGCAAGGTGACAGGCATCTACGCGCTTCTCATCGCCGGCAATGTCGGCGCCTGGTTGTGGGCGCTGATTGAGTTCCATGATCGACCGCTGCTGTTGGGCACCGCCTTCCTCGCCTATAGCTTCGGGCTGCGTCATGCTTTCGATGCCGATCACATCGCGGCCATCGACAACGTTACGCGCAAATTGATGCAGGCCGGCCGGCGTCCAATCGCGGTCGGCTTCTTCTTCTCGCTCGGCCATTCCACCATTGTCGTCGGCCTCACCGTCGCCATCGCGCTCGCCGCGTCGGCGCTACAGGGCCATTTCGATGCGCTCAAAGATATCGGTGGCGTGATCGGCACGTCGGTATCGGCGCTGTTTCTGTTCGCGATCGCCGCCGTCAATATTGTTGTGCTGATGCAGGTCTATCGGGCTTTTCAAACGGTCAGACGAAGTGGCCGACTGGTCGAAGCCGAAATCGACGATATTTTCGCCAAACGCGGCTTTCTTGCCCGCATCTTCCGTCCCGTCTTCCGGCTGATCGAGCGCAGTTGGCATATGTACCCGCTCGGCGTGCTGTTCGGCCTCGGCTTCGATACCGCGAGCGAGGTCGGCCTGCTCGGCATATCCGCTGCGCAGGCCGCGCAGGGGCTTTCAATCTGGTCGATCCTCGTATTTCCGGCACTGTTCACGGCGGGAATGTCGCTGATGGATACCTCCGACAGCACGCTGATGGTCGGTGCTTATGGTTGGGCCTTCGTCAAGCCGCTGCGCAAGCTGTACTACAACATGACGATTACCTTCGTTTCGGTGATCGCGGCGCTGATCGTCGGCGGCATTGAGGCGCTCGGCTTGATCGGCGACAAGCTCGGACTGGGCGGGCCGTTCTGGAATTTCATTGCGATGCTGAGCCGCAATTTCGGGTTCTTCGGCTATGGCATTGTCGCCTTTTTCATCGCGAGTTGGTTCATCTCCTTCGCAATCTATAAGGCGAAGGGCTTTGATCGCATTGAAGTGCCCGCCACGCGCAGCTGAGGCGTTAGACGACCATGCACGAGCTCGCGATTTGCCAGGCGCTGATATCGCAGGTGCGGGATGTTGTGCGTGAGCGGTCGGGCCGGGTGCAGCGTGTCCGTGTCGGAATTGGCCCGCTTTCCGGAGTCGAGCCGCGGCTGCTGGAAGATGCCTATCCTCTGGCCTGCGTCGGCACTTGCGCGGAGGGTTCGCAGCTCGCGATCGAACAAATGAATATCCGTGTTCGCTGCCGCATCTGCGGTGCGGAAAGCGAAGCGGCTCCGAACCGGCTGCTATGCGCTGCGTGCGGCGATTGGCGCACCGAGCTGTTGTCCGGTGACGAGCTCATGTTGCTGCGGATCGAGCTTGAAACGCAGGAAGAACCAATGGAGTCTGCCAATGTGTGAGACCTGCGGCTGCTCGGCACACCAAACCAGCGCCAAAGATACCGAAACCGTCGAAGTCCTCGGTCGGCTGCTCGACGCCAATGACCGGGCTGCGGATCATAACCGCGACCATTTCGACGATCATCGGGTTATTGCCTTCAACATCATGTCGTCGCCGGGAGCGGGCAAGACGGCCTTGCTGGAAGCGACCATTGATGCGCTCAAGCCTGATTTCCGCATAGCGGTGATCGAAGGTGATCTGGAAACCGACAACGATGCGCGCCGGATCCGCGCGCATGGCGTTCCCGCCGTGCAGATAACGACCGGCGGCGCCTGCCATCTGGACGCCCGCATGGTGCATGAGGCGCTGCACGACCTGCCCTTGCGGCAGCTCGACATTGTCTTCATCGAGAATGTCGGCAATCTGGTCTGTCCGGCGAGCTTCGATCTCGGCCAGCACCGCAATATCGTCCTGTTGTCGGCGACCGAGGGCGACGACAAGCCGGCCAAATATCCGGTCATGTTCCGCGCCGCCGATCTCGTCTTGCTGACCAAGATGGATCTGGCCCCCGTACTCGAGGACTTCGAGCCGCTGCGGGCGGAGAAGGCTGTTCGCGACCTTGCTAATGCCGCGCCGGTGATTACGCTGTCGGCACGCAAACGGATCAATTTAGACGCGTGGGAAGCTTGGCTGCGTGGCGAGATCGCGAAGATTCGGGCGACGCAACAAACCGTGCATAGTGCGAACGAGGCGCGCCATGAGCATCACCACCACCCGGCAGTGGCTTGACCGTCTTCGCGCGCTTGAGCTGCCGCGCCGCTTCAAGGTCATGAATGTCTGCGGCGGCCACGAACGATCGATCGCTATGATCGGCCTGCGCAAGGCCTTGCCCGCGAACATCGAATTGGTGCCGGGGCCTGGTTGTCCGGTCTGCGTTTGTCCGGAAGAAAGCGTCTACCAAGCGATTCAGCTGGCGCTTCAGGAAAAAGTCATTCTCGTCGCGTTCGGCGATATGCTGCGCGTGCCGGTCAATGTGCGCAAAAATGAAGTGCGTTCGTTGGAACAGGCGCGCGCCGCCGGCGGTGAGATCGTTCCGATCGCTTCGCCGCTGGAAGCGGTTCGCATCGCACGCGAGAATCCGCAGCGTCGGGTCGTCTTCTTCGCTGCCGGTTTTGAAACCACCACCGCGCCGGTGGCTGCCATGCTCGCGGAAGGAGTACCGGACAATTTATCAGTGCTCCTCGCCGGCCGCCGCACCTGGCCGGCGGTGGCGATGCTGCTCGATTCGGGCGCGCCTGGGTTCGACGCCCTTGTCGCCCCCGGTCACGTTTCAACCGTCATGGGCCCGGAGGAATGGGCTTTCGTGCCGGAAAAACACGGCATACCCGCCGCGGTCGGAGGGTTCACCGGGGAAAGCCTCGTCGCCGCACTTTATTCCGTGCTGCGCCAAATCGTCGAAGAATGCTGCTTTCTCGACAATTGCTATCCGGAGGTGGTGCGTCCCGGTGGCAACGTGGCCGCGCAATCCTACATCAACGAGACCATGGAGGTTGTCGATGCCAACTGGCGCGGCATCGGCGTCATCCCAGCCTCCGGCTATGCCCTGCGGCCGGAATTTGCCGCGCATGATGCGACGCGGCTCTATCCGTCGTTCAATGACGTCATGCGCAAGCGTGCGGGGCAGATGCCGCCGGGCTGCGATTGCGCCCGTGTTGTTCTTGGACGCATTTATCCGGATCAATGCGTGCTTTACGGCCGCGCCTGTACGCCGCGCACGCCGGTCGGGCCATGCATGGTATCGGACGAAGGCGCCTGTCGTATCTGGTGGTCGAGCGGCGTGCGGACGCCACGTGAGCCAGCCCGTGCAGACGCCTAGCGTGTTGGCGTAATGGGCACGCCCGGCTTTTCACTTGCCCCCGTCAGCGACGACAAAGTCACGGCGACCACAAAACCCGTGACCGGATGCGTCGCACGAAAATTGATCCTTGGCGGCCGCGTCCAGGGCGTCGGGTTTCGTCCCTTCGTCTATCGCGTGGCCCACCGCTATGGCTTGTATGGCTGGGTACGAAACCGCTCTGGTGAGGTCGAAGTGCTCGCCCAAGGCGATGCCAAATCGCTGCAACGCTTTCGCCAGGCGCTGATCGCCGAAGCGCCCCCGCTGGCGCAGCCCGAGATTCTCGCGGAACTGTCCGTCGCCCCCGAGCCCATCACGGATTTTCAAATCCGCGCCAGCACAGCCGCGAGCTCCGAACATGTTCATCTGCCGCCGGACAATTTCGCCTGCGACGAATGCCTGAGCGAAATGAGTGATTCGCGCGATCGGCGTTTTCGCTACCCCTTCATTAATTGCACCCAATGCGGCCCGCGCTACACCTTGATCGAGCGTCTGCCCTATGATCGCGCTAATACCTCAATGGCGCGCTTTGCGCTCTGTCCGCAATGCGCAGCCGAATACACCGATCCCGGCGACCGCCGCTTTCACGCGGAGCCGCTCGCGTGTCCCCACTGCGGACCGCGTCTTGAATTCCTTTTGTCAGGGAATAATGCGCAGTTCGGCGCTGACGCGCTTGCTGCAACAATCGATACCCTGCGGGCGGGAAAGATCGTCGCGGTCAAAGGCATCGGCGGCTATCACCTGCTTTGCGATGCCGTCAATTCCACTGCGGTTGCTACGTTGCGGGCGCGCAAAAACCGGCCTGACAAACCGCTTGCGGTGATGTTTCCGCCCGAGCCTGACCATACCGCACTTTGCCGCGCGGCCGTCCCGCAGGCGATGCACAAGATTATGCTGTGCGATCCGGTGCGTCCAATTGTGCTGGTGCCAAAGAATCCCGCTAGTGATCTCGCACCTGAAATCGCGCCGAACGTCGGCGAGATCGGCGCCATGCTTCCCTACAGCCCGCTTCATCACCTGCTGCTCGCGGATTTCGGCGCCCCGCTCGTTGCGACGTCCGGCAATATCAGCGGCGAGCCCGTTCTGACCGACAACGCTATGGCCGAGGCGCGTCTGGGAACGATAGTCGATGGCTTTTTGCATCACGACCGCATCATTGTTCGTCCGGCCGATGATCCGGTCTATCGCGTCATCGGCGCTAAGCCGCGGCCAATTCGGCTAGGACGCGGTAATGCGCCGACTGAGATCGAATTGTCGTTTTCACTGCCTCGACCGGTGTTGGCCTTGGGCGGTCATCTGAAAAATACCGTGACTCTCGCTTGGGGGCGCCGGGCCGTTGTGTCTCCGCATCTCGGCGATATGGATACGCCCCGCGGTCTGGAACTGCTTAGATCGGTGGCCGCCGATCTGCAGGCGCTCTACGGCGTGGGTGCGGAATTGCTCATTTGTGATGCCCATCCGGGTTACGCGACAACGCGTCTGGCGCAACGACTGGGATTGCCGCTGAACAAAATATTTCATCATGAGGCGCACGCTTCGGCATTGGCCGAAGAGGTAGACGCGACCGCCGACTGGCTTGTCTTCACTTGGGATGGTGCCGGGTTTGGCCGGGACGGAACGATCTGGGGCGGCGAGGCGCTGCTCGGACGGCCGGGTCGCTGGCGTCGCATGGCGACCATGCGGCCGTTCGCCTTGCTCGGTGGCGACCGCGCCGCGCGAGAGCCGTGGCGTAGCGCGCTGGCTCTGTGCTGGGAAGCCGGCGTGGAATGGGGGGACTGCGCCGACGACACCAGCATGTTGCGCCATGCCTGGACACGCAAGCTCAACTGTCCGCAAACGTCATCGATTGGCCGGCTGTTTGATGGCGCGGCCGCGTTGCTCGGCCTGGTCGCACGCGCAAGCTATGAGGGGCAGGCCGCGAGCCATCTCGAGGCTATTTCAGTCGGGGAAGCCGAACCGATCGACTTGCCTATATTCCGCCGCGCTGACGGCATTTGGGAATGCGACTGGAGCCCGCTGCTTGGCCGCCTCATGGACGCAACGCAGCCGGCGTCCAGCCGCGCCGCGATGTTCCATTCCACGCTGGCCGAGATGTTGCTCGCTCAGGCGCGCGCGTTGCGCGATGAATATGGAGCGTGCCGATTGGGCTTGACCGGCGGCGTATTCCAAAATCGGCTGCTATGCGAATGCATCCTTGCCGGCGCGAAGCGAGACGGCTTCTTTGTTTCCATGCCGGAAAGACTACCATGCAACGATGCCGGGCTTAGTTTCGGGCAGATCGTCGAGGTCAGCGCGCATGATCGACGATAAATTTGTCACCCTTGCCTATGGCAATGGCGGGCGCTTCATGCGCACGCTCATCGACGACATTTTTGCGCGCCATCTGGCCAATCCGCAGCTTGACGTGACGGCCGATGCGGCCTTTTTGCCGATGCGGCCGGGCGAGGTCTTGATCACCACCGACGGCTTTACCGTGCACCCGCTCGAGTTTCCGGGGGGCAATATTGGTTCGCTCGCCGTCCATGGAACGGTCAACGATCTCGCGGTCGCCGGCGCAACCCCGGTCTACCTGACCTTGAATGCCTTCATCGAAGAGGGCATGGAGTTTTCCCAGCTCGATCGCCTGATTGAAAGCATGGCGCGGGCCGCAAAAGTCTGTGACGTGCATGTCGTGGCAGGCGATACCAAGGTTCTGCGCCGCGGTGAAGGCGGCGGGCTCTATCTGGCGACAACTGGCATCGGCATCCGTCAGCCCAGCTTGCGGCTCGGCCTCGATCAAATCAAAGCTGGCGACAGGGTGCTAGTCAGCGGTGCGATCGGCGACCATGGCACGGCGGTGTTGCTGGCGCGCGAAGATTTCGGGCTGAAGGGCGATTTGGCCTCCGATGCGGCGAGCGTGCTGCCGCTGGCGCAGGCACTATGGGACTTGCCGGGACTGCGTTTCATGCGCGATCCGACCCGCGGCGGCCTAGTTACGGTGATGCACGAAGTGGCGCGTGCGACCGGGCTCACGGTGCGTCTTGAGGAGAGCGCCATTCCCGTCCACCCACCGGTCCGCGGCGTCTGCGAGATGCTGGGCTACGACCCGCTATACCTTGCTTGCGAGGGGCGCGTGGTCGCCGTGCTCTCGGCCGAAGCCGCGCCGCGCGCGTTGGGGAGATGGCGCGCACTGCCCGGCGGCGAAGGCGCCGAGATTATCGGCGAGTTGAGTGGATCTGTTCCGCAAGTCGTCTTGCTGACCGAAATCGGCGGCGAGCGGCTGCTCGAGGAATTGGAGGATGATCCACTGCCGCGCATTTGTTGAATGACATGCACCGACCGCGCTTGGTGGCTAAGTGGTTTGTAGAAAAATTAAAAGTTGGCCAGAAGCCCGCCCAGCCCGTATGGTCAAAAAATTAAAACGGCCGGAAGGATTGGCAGTTGCCCAAGTTTCCACGATAAAGTAGGTCAGTGCGCCGTTTCCGACGGCGCCCCATGGCAGCGCTTGTACTTCTTGCCGGAGC